>ERZ840096.457-NODE-457-length-60383-cov-20.881564_pt1 | contig 60383 bp, 53 predicted proteins | sample MGYA00519878_ERZ840096 | MGnify/ENA primary metagenome ERZ840096 (study PRJEB31850, sample SAMEA3708865) | human gut metagenome | biome: human gut; feature: human-associated habitat; material: faeces | place: China | collected 2014 ...
GATGCGCTCCGGATGAATATGATGATCTCATATCAGGAACTTGTTCGCACCTTCCTTAGACAGCATTCCCGTTTCACAATTACCAGCCACAGGTAACAAAGCAACAATAAATAGTAAACAAGGGGATATTATTCTGCGTTGTAAAAGTTTATTAGGTCAACAAAATCAAACATCACGGAAAATGCAGGTGTATTTATCAAGTTCTGACTTGTTAACCAACAGCAACACAATACTGAAAGGTGCGGAAGATAATGGCGTAGGATTTATTCTTGAAAGTAATGGTTCGCCAGTCACACTTTTAAATATCACTAACAGCAGTAAAGGATACACAAATTTAAAAGAAATTGCGGCAAAGTCAAAACTTACAGATACAACGGTTTCAATTCCGATAACAGCCAGTTACTACGTCTACGATACAAACAAAGTTAAATCTGGCGCACTGGAGGCAACCGCATTAATCAACGTGAAATACGACTAATAACAAGCAAGACGAGCAAGTGGCTAATAATAAAAAATAACAAGGTGTCTGCATTTCCCCCTCATGATGAGGGGGCTTTTTTTAGCGATGATAAAAAATCTCACCGTCGTAGGCTTTAATGATTTTACCGTCGGTGTCGCTGATCAACACGTACGCGCCACCCATATAGGTCCAGTGCGTCCCGGCATCAGGCGCGGGCAGGTTACGCAACTGCCACTGCTTAATGTTGTACTCATCGGTACGGTACATTTCTGGTACGGTGTCCCCTGGTTTGAAATGCTTAAAGTCAGCAATGAAACTACTTAACTCATACTTAGAAATTCCCGAGGTATTGGTCGAACCCGCGGTGGCTGGTGCGGCCCAGGCGGCACTGGTAACCAGCAAAAGCGCACCCAGTAACATCTTATTTTTAATGGTCATAAACTCTCCACTTTGGGGATCTGTAATATCAGTCGCATATCTTTCCTGCCATACAATATAACTGACAAGCGATATTTTGTTAGTGATCCCATGATTTCGTAAAAAGTGTAAATGAAAGGATGCCCTAAAAGCATCCTTAGCGAGCAGAGAGTCAGCGGAAATAGCTGATTTAAGAATCATCCTGGGCTGAAGATAACATGCAAGCCTAAAGGATTGAGTTATCACATTATGCCCATGAAGCCATGTACGCCCATATACACACCGACTAAGCCAATCAACAGACTGGAAAAATAGGGGGCGCGTTTAGCGAGAGTGTTAAATCCGCTCCAGCGTTTTGCGACCTGCTGAACGCTGATTGCTGCGCCAACGCCTACGGTGACAAGCGTAAACGCCAGGCCAATGCTGAAACTGACGACCAGTGTTGCGCCCAGTGTCAGGGCTTTCAACTGAATGCATATCAATAGCACGGTAATTGCTGCCGGGCAGGGGATAAGGCCACCGGTTAAGCCAAATAACAAAATTTGCCAGTTGGTGACCTCTCTACCATCAAAGCGTCGTTTAATGTCATTGGCATGGGCTCGTGCATGGGCATCCTGATACTCGCCATGTTCGTGATGGTGATGATGTCCATGGTCGTGGTGATGTTCGTGGTCTTGATGATGTTCGTGATCGTGATGATGGTGATGATGCTCATAATCATACTCGTGCATATTCTCCAGCCAGTTGCGTTCGCCGCGCCAGGTACGCCAGAACATCCAGAACGCGGTGCCAATAATGATCACTGCGGAAATCAGCTGGAGCCACGGTTCTGCTGATTGAGCAGTAAAGCGCTTGCTGATCACCATCCCGCCAAAGGCAATTAACCAGACCACTGCGGTATGCGAAATAGTTGCTGCCAGTCCGAGCATCACCGCTTGTTTAATGGTGCCTTTGATGGCGATGATAAACGCCGCCATCATCGTTTTTGAGTGCCCTGGTTCCAGGCCATGAAGCGCACCAAGTAAGATGGCGCTGGGGATGAAGAACCAGGCGTTTCCTTGCTGAAGAAGAGTTGTAAATTCGGTCATGATAATAATTCTTAGTATTAATTCGGCAATCTGATTCTACTCCCCCCCAGTACCTGATACTACCCCCCAGTAGATTAATAGTGCTATGATTTTTCATATTCTTGTTAACCAGGTGTTGCCATGTCTCATACAATCCGTGATAAACAGAAACTGAAAGCGCGTGCCAGTAAGATTCAGGGCCAGGTCGTGGCGCTCAAGAAAATGCTCGACGAGCCGCACGAATGCGCTGCAGTTTTACAACAGATTGCTGCTATCCGTGGCGCGGTAAACGGTCTGATGCGGGAAGTGATTAAAGGTCATCTGACGGAACACATCGTTCACCAGGGGGATGAGCTAAAACGTGAAGAAGATCTGGATGTCGTTCTGAAGGTGCTGGATTCATATATCAAATAATTTATTAACGCGATTGTAAAACTGCCGTTTTTCCTCGTTTACAACGGGTGCGCTGGACATTACCATCCTCCTCTGCGATTTATCATCGCAACCAAACGACTCGGGGTGCCCTTCTGCGTGAAGGCTGAGAAATACCCGTATCACCTGATCTGGATAATGCCAGCGTAGGGAAGTCACGGACCACCAGGTCATTGCTTCTTCACGTTATGGCAGGAGCAAACTATGCAAGTCGACCTGCTGAGTTCCGCGCAATCTGCGCACACGTTACACCTTTTTCACCAACATTCCCCTCTTGTGCATTGCATGACCAACGATGTGGTGCAAACCTTTACTGCCAATACCTTGCTGGCGATCGGTGCATCGCCAGCGATGGTTATCGAAACCGAAGAGGCCAGTCAGTTTGCGGCTATCGCCAGTGCCTTGTTGATTAACGTTGGCACACTGACGCAGCCACGCGCACAGGCGATGCGTGCTGCCGTTGAGCAAGCAAAAAGCTCTCAAACACCCTGGACGCTTGATCCAGTAGCGGTTGGTGCGCTCGATTATCGCCGCCATTTTTGTCATGAACTTTTATCTTTTAAACCGGCAGCGATACGTGGTAATGCTTCGGAAATCATGGCATTAGCTGGCGTTGCTAATGGTGGACGGGGAGTGGATACCACTGACGCCGCAGCTAACGCGATACCCGCTGCACAAACACTGGCACGGGAAACTGGCGCAATCGTCGTGGTCACTGGCGAGGTGGATTATGTTACCGATGGTCGTCGCACCGTTGGCATTCACGGCGGCGATCCGTTAATGGCCAAAGTGGTAGGAACTGGCTGTGCATTATCGGCAGTTGTCGCTGCCTGCTGTGCGTTACCAGGCGATATGCTGGAAAATGTCGCATCTGCCTGTCACTGGATGAAACAAGCCGGAGAACGCGCAGTCGCCAGAAGCGAGGGGCCAGGCAGTTTTGTTCCACATTTCCTTGATGCGCTCTGGCAATTGACGCCGGAGGTGCAGGCATGAAACGAATTAACGCTCTGACGATTGCCGGTACTGATCCGAGTGGTGGTGCGGGGATTCAGGCCGATCTTAAAACCTTCTCGGCACTTGGCGCTTATGGTTGCTCAGTTATTACTGCTCTGGTGGCGCAAAACACCCGTGGCGTACAGTCGGTGTATCGCATTGAGCCTGATTTTGTCGCTGCCCAGCTCGATTCGGTGTTCAGCGATGTGCGAATCGACACCACTAAAATCGGTATGTTGGCGGAAACCGATATTGTTGAAGCGGTGGCAGAACGGTTGCAACGTTATCAGATCCAAAACGTGGTACTCGACACCGTTATGCTGGCAAAAAGCGGCGACCCGCTGCTTTCACCTTCGGCGGTTGCTACGTTGCGCAGTCGATTATTGCCACAGGTTTCATTAATAACGCCAAACTTGCCCGAAGCTGCTGCCTTGCTCGACGCGCCACACGCGCGCACCGAACAGGAAATGCTGGAACAAGGGCGATCGCTGTTGGCGATGGGCTGTGGCGCAGTGCTAATGAAAGGTGGTCATCTGGATGATGAGCAAAGCCCGGACTGGCTGTTTACCCGCGAGGGTGAACAACGGTTTACCGCACCGCGCATTATGACCAAAAACACCCACGGCACTGGTTGTACGCTCTCTGCGGCGTTGGCTGCACTACGCCCGCGCCATACAAACTGGGCTGACACCGTACAGGAGGCAAAAAGCTGGCTTTCATCAGCATTAGCCCAGGCCGACACGCTGGAAGTTGGTCACGGTATTGGTCCGGTTCACCACTTCCACGCCTGGTGGTGAGCACCGTACTATAGCTGCTTTGGTTATTGTCAGCCTTTGGCACTGACATTCAGGGATGAAACCAATGCAGCTGAGAATCACCAGTCGAAAAAAATTCACCGCTTTATTATGCGCTCTTGGGCTAATTTCCATCGTTGCAATTTGTCCACGTCAGACGGTGAATTTTTTCTATTCGACAGCAGTTCAGATTAAAGACTACATCCACTTCTACGGTTATCGCCCGGTTAAATCTTTCGCTATTCGCATTCCTGCCAGTTACACCATTCACGGAATAGATGTTTCGCGCTGGCAGGAGCGGATCGACTGGCAGCGGGTGGCAAAAATGCGCGACAACGGTATCCGCTTACAGTTTGCTTTTATTAAGGCGACGGAAGGCGAAAAGCTGGTGGACCCCTATTTTTCGCGTAACTGGCAACTAAGCCGCGAAAATGGCCTGCTGCGCGGGGCGTATCATTATTTCTCCCCGTCGGTAGCAGCGCCTGTTCAGGCGCGATTATTTCTGCAAACGGTGGATTTCTCACAAGGCGATTTCCCTGCCGTGCTGGACGTAGAAGAACGGGGAAAATTATCGGCAAAAGAATTACGCAAGAGGGTAAGTCAGTGGCTAAAAATGGTCGAAAAAAGTACGGGGAAAAAGCCGATTATTTACTCAGGAGCCGTTTTTTATCACACGAATCTGGCGGGCTATTTCAATGAATATCCGTGGTGGGTGGCTCACTACTATCAACGTCGTCCGGACAATGACGGCATGTCCTGGCGCTTCTGGCAGCATTCCGACCGTGGACAGGTAGATGGCATCAATGGTCCGGTGGATTTTAATGTGTTTAATGGCACGGTGGAGGAGTTGCAGGCATTCGTTGATGGGATTAAAGAAACGCCTTAAATAAGAAGCAGTGATATACTCCCACCAGACTCCCTGGCAGGAAAAAGACAAATGGAACAAGCGCATACCCAGCTGATTGCCCAACTGAACGAGCGTATTTTAGCGGCGGATAACACGCCGCTTTATATTAAGTTTGCCGAAACGGTAAAAAATGCCGTGCGCAGCGGGGTGCTGGAGCATGGCAATATTTTGCCCGGTGAGCGTGATTTAAGTCAGTTAACCGGCGTTTCGCGCATTACGGTGCGCAAGGCGATGCAGGCGCTGGAAGAAGAGGGCGTGGTGACGCGTTCGCGTGGTTACGGCACGCAGATCAACAACATCTTCGAATACTCGTTGAAAGAAGCGCGAGGTTTTTCTCAGCAGGTGGTATTGCGCGGGAAAAAGCCCGATACGCTATGGGTTAACAAGCGTGTCGTGAAATGTCCCGAAGAAGTCGCGCAGCAGCTGGCGGTCGAAGCGGGAAGTGATGTCTTTTTGCTTAAGCGTATTCGCTATGTCGATGAAGAAGCGGTATCGATTGAGGAATCGTGGGTTCCGGCGCATTTAATTCATGATGTTGATGCCATCGGGATTTCACTTTATGACTATTTCCGCAGCCAGCACATTTACCCACAACGTACGCGTTCCCGCGTTAGCGCCCGGATGCCGGATGCCGAGTTTCAGTCACATATTCAGTTAGATAGCAAAATACCGGTGCTGGTGATCAAGCAAGTGGCGCTTGACCAACAGCAACGGCCTATTGAGTACAGCATTAGCCACTGTCGCAGCGATCTATACGTTTTTGTGTGCGAGGAGTAGTTCCTCGCGCGTTGGCGCACAATCACCGCCCCGATGCCCGACAACCCACGACGCCACTGCATTGCCCAGTAATACGGCATCCGCCAGTGGCAGACCAGAGGCCAGCCCGGCAAGTACGCCACCGGCATGACTGTCGCCCGCCCCAATGGTGTCGACAACTTGCGTTGGAAATGCCGGAATGCAGCCAGAAGCGTCGTTGCTGAAATACCATGCGCCTTCTTTATCGAGACGAACGATCAACGGCGCGGCAAATTTCTCCTGCCATTGCTTGCCAAGTGTTGTTATCTCTGCGGATAAAGCAAAACGTTCGGCGGCAATCTCAGCCTCTTGACGATTGAGCGACACTAAAGGTCGACAGGCCATGATCCGCGCCAGTAATGCATCCGGGATATCGCCAATACGTGGGCCAAAATCGATAAACGGCGTCACGTCTTGCAGCTCTTCCAGCCATTCCACTAACAATTCGCCGCAGGGCGAGGCCAGTTGATAACCGGAAAAATAGAGCAGGCTGCCAGGCGCAACGGTTAATCGCGCCAGCCACTGGCGATTCCACTGATTTTCCACACCGCTGAATGACATAAAAGTGCGTTCGCCATCCGGCTCAACCAGCGCCAGACACCAGCCGTTATCACCTTCGGCGTTATCGATCAGGCTGATTAAGCCCTCTTTTGCCATCCGGTTGCGAATAATCTCCGCCCACACGCCCTGACCGAGCGGCAAGGCATTACCCGCTTCGATGCCGAGGCGCTTTAACGCCACGGCAATATTCAGTGCGCAGCCGCCAACGTTAACGCTCTGCTGTTTCAGTTCGATATCGCACCCACGCCAGGGGAGGGCATAAGCGTCGGCGATCACGTCAATGACCGCCGCGCCGACGACCATCACCGGCTGACGCGTGGTTAATTCAGGCAGCAGCGTGTGTAATCGAGCGCCGCTCATACCGCCTCCCGTTGTTGACGATATTTCGCCAGCGCTGTGGCATAGCGGTTGAAATCAAGCTGATTTACCGCATCCAGTTCCGCCTTTAACGCAGGATCGATAGCGTTAACGCCATGCAACGCGCCGCAAATTGCCGTCGCCATAGCACCGATGGTGTCTGTGTCGCCGCCAAGGTTAGCGCACAGGACGGCGCAGCGATTCGGGTCGGTTTGTGCCAGTTCAACCAGCGCAATGGCGCACGGAACGGACTCAATAGTGCTGGTACCTGCGCCAACGACCTGGTAAAGCTGTTCGCTGGCGGATTCGGTGCCGTCGGCATTGCGCACAATTTTCAGCGCAATCTCCAGCCGCGCCGCCAGTGAGGCGCTGAACGTAGTGATGCGTTTTTGCTGTGCATGTCGCGCAATTGAAGGCAGGGAATCAACAATCGCTGACCAGCTTTCTCCGTCAATGGCACGAGAAATCGCCCATGCGATGACTACCGCGCCTGCAACCGCCAGATCGGATTTATGGGTCGGGCTGGACGCCAGCGCTACATCATCAATAAAGGAATCAACATCACGCGCCGGAAGCAAACAACCTAATGGCGAGACGCGCATCGCTGCGCCGTTGGTCACGCCGTTGTTTTCCAGTTCAGCAACGGGTTTACCGTCGCGAATGGCGTTAAGCGCAATCTTCGAGGTCGGACCTAGTACGTTTTTGTTAAAGGCGTCGAAACGCAGCGCCCAGTCGAGAATATTACGCCCAATCAGATCCGGATCGATCTTGCCTTCACGTTCCAGTAACGCATCCGCCAGACACAGCGCCATCGAGGTATCGTCGGTGAATTCGGCGCGGTTAAAATAACAGGCCGCGTTATTCTCCTTTGGTCCAGGAAGAAAACGGTCAATCCAGCCAAAGTGTGCTTTAACGCGGCTGCGTGGCCAAAGCTCGGAGGGCATCCCCATCGCATCCCCTAACGCCTGCCCATAAAGAGCACCGAGAATACGTTCTGTTTTCATTTAACTTCCCCTTGTGTCAACGCAATATCGCGATCATCGACCTTGATAGCCGTAATTTCGTTGTCGGATTCGCGGAAAAAAATCATGAACAGCACGGCGATAATGGCAATCATCACCGCGCCGAAAGTCCACATCCCGGACCAGTTGAAAGTCAGTCCGTTTACCGGTTCCTGATAAGCGAACATCTTTTCCATCATCACACCGCCAAGACGATAGCCGAGCAAACTGCCGAAGCCCTGGCAGCAGAGCGTGATCAGCCCCTGCGCAGCGGTACGCATATGCACGGGGGCTTTTTTATCGACATAGATGTAAGCGGTAACGTAGTAAAAATCGTAACTTACGCCGTGAAGCAAAATACCGAGGAACAGTAACGCGTAGGTGAAATATTCATCCGCACTACCGTAAATAAAGAAGCCATAGCGGATCGCAGCGGTGACCAGACCAAGCAATAATACCTTTTTGATACCAAAGCGTTTAGTGAAAAACGGCAATGCCAGCATAAAGAAGATTTCAGAGAACTGGCCGAGCGTCATCCAGCCGGTGGCGTTTTTCATGCCAACTTCGGTCAGATAACCGTTGGCAAAGATGTAATAGAACGCCAGTGGCATCGCAAACAGGAATGAACAGAAGAAAAAGACGAGGAAGTTTTTATCGCGCAGCAGGATCAGCGCATCCAGGCCGAGCATGACTTTAATATCCATTTTGCCGGTGCTTTTTGGTGGCGTGTCGGGCAGGAAAAACGCAAACACACCGAGCAGAGCAGAACTTCCGGCGGTAATCAGCAGCGGGATGTTAGTCGGTGAGATATCGGCATACCCCAGTATTTGCGGCAAGAAACCACATGCCAGACCGGAGGCAATCCAGCCGATAGTGCCCATCACACGAATGCGCGGGAAATCACGCTCAACATCCGGCACGTTGGCAAAAGCGATGCTGTTAGTCAGCGCAATGGTCGGCATATAGGTTAGCGAGTAGGCCAGCAGTAACGGGAAGAACCCGGCAAAAGTGGTCTGTTGCGCAGCGAAATACATCAGCAGCGCGCCTGCGAACATCAATACCGCCAGCACTTTCTGCGCCGAGAAAAAGCGGTCAGTGATGGAGCCAACCAGAATTGGCGACAGGATCGCCGCAATGGCGGTACAGGCATACGACCAGCCAATTTCTCCGGCACTAAAACCGCTTTTACTTAACCATAACCACAATGGCACAAACCACGCGCCCCAGATAAACCATTCAACAAACATCATGAACGACAGCTTTGCTGTTGTTTTCATCTTTTAATTCCTTCATGACAGGTAATGTAAGGTACGCGATGACAATACCACTTAATAATACCTTTTAAATACCTTTGCGGTGAAAACTTGACCGCGCTAACATTTTTTCTGATGAATCGAGCCAACAGAAAACGCTGAAAAAACATCCAAAAGATGGAAAAACTCGCCCGTAACGACCAGGATTATGATTGCCCGCAAAAGGCGGGCCAGGAAAATCCATAGCCGATATCCAATCGGAATTTACGGGAGCATAGTAATGACAGATATTGCGCAGTTGCTTGGCAAAGACGCCGACAACCTTTTACAGCACCGTTGTATGACTATTCCTTCTGACCAGCTTTATCTCCCCGGACATGACTACGTAGACCGCGTGATGATTGACAATAATCGCCCGCCTGCGGTGTTACGTAATATGCAGACGTTGTACAACACCGGGCGTCTGGCTGGCACAGGATATCTTTCTATTCTGCCGGTTGACCAGGGCGTTGAGCACTCTGCCGGAGCTTCATTTGCTGCTAACCCGCTCTACTTTGACCCGAAAAACATTGTTGAACTGGCGATCGAAGCGGGCTGTAACTGTGTGGCGTCAACTTACGGCGTGCTGGCGTCGGTATCGCGGCGTTATGCGCATCGCATTCCATTCCTCGTCAAACTTAATCACAACGAGACGCTAAGTTACCCGAATACCTACGATCAAACGCTGTATGCCAGCGTGGAGCAGGCGTTCAACATGGGCGCGGTTGCGGTTGGTGCGACTATCTATTTTGGCTCGGAAGAGTCACGTCGCCAGATTGAAGAAATTTCTGCGGCTTTTGAACGTGCGCACGAGCTGGGCATGGTGACAGTGCTGTGGGCCTATTTGCGTAACTCCGCCTTTAAGAAAGATGGCGTTGATTACCATGTTTCCGCCGACCTGACTGGTCAGGCGAACCATCTGGCGGCGACCATTGGCGCGGACATCGTCAAACAGAAAATGGCGGAAAATAACGGCGGTTATAAAGCGATTAATTACGGTTATACCGACGATCGCGTGTACAGCAAGTTAACCAGCGAAAACCCGATTGATCTGGTGCGTTATCAGTTAGCTAACTGCTATATGGGCCGGGCTGGGTTGATAAACTCCGGCGGTGCTGCAGGCGGTGAAACTGACCTCAGTGATGCAGTGCGTACTGCGGTTATCAACAAACGCGCTGGCGGAATGGGGCTGATTCTTGGACGTAAGGCGTTCAAGAAATCGATGGCTGACGGCGTGAAACTGATTAACGCCGTGCAGGACGTTTATCTCGATAGCAAAATTACTATTGCCTGATACGCCTTATACGAACAACACCACCCCGTAGGACGGATAAGGCGTTTACACTGCATCCGGCAACCTATGCCTGATGCGACGCGGAAGCGTCTTATCATGCCTACATAGCACTGCCACGTATGTTTACACCGCATCCGGCATAAAAACACGCGCACTTTGCTACGGCTTCCCTATCGGGAGGCCGTTTTTTTGCCTTTCACTCCTCGAACAATTTTCATATTGTCGTTTTGTGATCGTTATCTCGATATTTAAAAACAAATAATTTCATTATATTTTGAAATCGAAAACAAACGACAGGATATGAAAATGTACGTGGTATCGACAAAGCAGATGCTGAACAACGCACAGCGCGGCGGTTATGCGGTTCCGGCATTCAATATTCACAATCTCGAAACGATGCAAGTGGTGGTGGAAACCGCTGCCAACCTGCATGCGCCGGTCATCATCGCCGGAACGCCTGGCACATTTACTCATGCTGGTACAGAAAATCTGTTGGCGCTGGTCAGCGCGATGGCGAAGCAATATCACCATCCACTGGCAATTCATCTCGACCATCACACGAAATTTGACGATATCGCTCAGAAGGTTCGTTCTGGCGTGCGCTCAGTCATGATTGACGCCTCGCATTTGCCTTTTGCGCAAAATATTTCACGGGTCAAAGAGGTGGTGGATTTTTGCCATCGCTTTGATGTCAGCGTCGAAGCGGAGCTGGGGCAACTTGGCGGCCAGGAAGATGATGTGCAAGTCAATGAAGCCGATGCTTTTTATACCAACCCCGCTCAGGCGCGTGAATTTGCCGAGGCAACCGGAATTGATTCCCTGGCGGTCGCCATCGGCACGGCTCATGGTATGTATGCCAGCGCACCGGCGCTTGATTTTTCTCGACTGGAGAACATTCGCCAGTGGGTGAACTTACCGCTGGTGCTGCATGGCGCGTCAGGATTATCGACTAAGGATATTCAGCAAACCATCAAACTGGGGATATGCAAAATCAACGTTGCAACGGAGCTGAAAAATGCCTTCTCGCAGGCGTTAAAAAATTACCTGACCGAGCACCCCGAAGCGACCGATCCCCGGGATTATTTGCAGTCGGCTAAATCCGCAATGCGCGATGTGGTGAGCAAAGTGATTGCCGATTGTGGCTGCGAGGGCAGGGCATAACGCACCTGCCATTTAACAAGGAAAAAACATGAAAACGTTAATTGCCCGGCATAAAGCTGGTGAACATATCGGCATATGTTCAGTCTGTTCTGCCCATCCGTTGGTTATCGAAGCGGCGCTGGCATTTGATCGCAACAGCACGCGCAAAGTGCTGATTGAAGCAACGTCAAACCAGGTCAATCAATTGGGCGGTTATACCGGAATGACACCGGCAGACTTTCGCGAATTTGTTTTTACGATTGCCGATAAAGTTGGGTTTGCACGCGAACGCATTATTCTCGGCGGCGATCATCTGGGGCCAAACTGCTGGCAGCAAGAAAATGCGGATGCGGCGATGGAAAAATCCGTCGAGCTGGTAAAAGCATATGTTCGTGCTGGCTTCAGTAAAATTCATCTTGATGCGTCAATGTCCTGCGCGGGGGATCCCATACCGTTAGCACCAGAAACGGTTGCGGAACGAGCTGCTGTGCTTTGCTTTGCTGCGGAAAGTGTGGCGACAGATTGCCAGCGTGAGCAACTGAGCTATGTCATTGGCACCGAAGTTCCGGTTCCGGGCGGTGAGGCCAGCGCCATTCAGTCAGTACACATCACCCATGTTGAAGATGCCGCCAATACTTTACGTACGCATCAAAAGGCCTTTATTGCCCGTGGGCTGACAGAGGCGTTAACACGTGTGATTGCCATCGTGGTGCAGCCGGGTGTGGAATTTGATCACAGCAATATTATCCATTATCAGCCGCAGGAAGCGCAGGCGCTGGCGCAATGGATAGAAAACACCCGAATGGTTTATGAAGCACATTCTACCGATTACCAGACCCGGACGGCTTATTGGGAATTAGTCCGCGATCACTTTGCAATATTGAAAGTCGGTCCCGCATTAACCTTTGCTTTACGCGAGGCGATATTTGCACTGGCACAAATTGAGCAGGAACTTATCGCCCCCGAAAATCGCAGCGGTTGCCTGGCGGTAATTGAAGAAGTGATGCTCGACGAACCGCAATACTGGAAAAAATATTATCGTACGGGTTTTAACGATTCATTACTGGATATTCGTTACAGCCTGTCGGATCGTATTCGTTATTACTGGCCGCATAGTCGGATTAAAAATAGCGTCGAAACGATGATGGTGAATCTTGAAGGCGTGGACATCCCACTGGGCATGATTAGTCAGTATCTTCCCAAACAATTTGAACGCATTCAGTCCGGGGAATTATCAGCAATACCGCATCAGCTGATTATGGATAAAATTTATGATGTTTTGCGCGCCTATCGCTACGGCTGTGCGGAATAAGGACGGTATATGACTAACCTGTTTGTTCGTAGCGGAATTTCTTTTGTCGATCGTAGCGAAGTTTTAACCCATATCGGTAATGAGATGCTCGCCAAAGATGTGGTTCATGATACCTGGCCACAGGCATTAATTGCCAGAGAAGCAGAATTCCCTACCGGGATAATGCTTGAGCAGCACGCCATTGCAATACCGCATTGTGAGGCGATTCATGCTAAGTCGTCAGCCATTTATCTGTTAAGGCCAACAAATAAAGTTCATTTTCAGCAAGCGGATGATGATAACGACGTGGAGGTATCGTTGGTTATTGCGTTGATTGTGGAAAATCCGCAGCAGCAATTGAAACTTTTACGCTGTTTATTTGGCAAGTTACAACAGCCCGATATCGTCGAGACACTAATCACTCTTCCTGAAACCCAGTTAAAGGAATACTTCACAAAGTATGTTTTAGATTCAGAAGAATAAATCCCTCTGTAACAATAAAAAGGACTATTTATGAAACGCAAGATTATTGTCGCTTGCGGAGGCGCGGTTGCGACCTCTACGATGGCGGCGGAAGAAATTAAAGAGTTGTGTCAGAATCATAATATTCCTGTTGAATTAATCCAGTGTCGGGTTAATGAAATAGAAACCTATATGGATGGTGTGCATTTGATATGCACCACTGCCAAAGTGGATCGTAGTTTTGGCGATATTCCGTTAGTTCACGGCATGCCTTTTATTTCTGGTGTCGGTATCGAAGCATTACAAAATAAAATTCTGACTATCTTACAGGGGTGACCTATGTTTTCAGAAGTCATGCGTTATATTCTCGACCTCGGCCCTACGGTGATGCTTCCGATTGTCATCATTATTTTTTCTAAAATATTAGGCATGAAGGCAGGCGATTGCTTTAAAGCGGGTCTGCATATCGGGATTGGCTTTGTTGGCATTGGCCTTGTGATTGGCTTAATGCTGGATTCCATTGGTCCGGCGGCGAAAGCGATGGCGGAAAATTTCGACCTGAATCTGCATGTGGTCGATGTCGGCTGGCCGGGCTCTTCACCAATGACCTGGGCGTCGCAAATTGCGCTGGTGGCGATTCCGATTGCGATTCTGGTTAACGTGGCGATGTTACTGACCCGTATGACGCGGGTGGTAAATGTTGATATCTGGAATATCTGGCATATGACCTTCACCGGCGCGTTGCTGCATCTGGCAACCGGTTCATGGATGATAGGGATGGCAGGTGTGGTAATTCACGCGGCGTTTGTTTATAAGCTCGGCGACTGGTTTGCCCGCGATACCCGAAATTTCTTTGAGCTGGAAGGTATTGCTATTCCGCACGGTACGTCGGCGTATATGGGGCCGATTGCGGTGCTGGTCGATGCTATCATCGAGAAAATCCCAGGCGTTAACCGAATTAAATTTAGCGCCGACGATATTCAGCGCAAATTTGGTCCATTTGGCGAGCCTGTCACCGTGGGTTTTGTGATGGGGCTGATTATCGGCATCCTCGCGGGTTACGATGTCAAAGGTGTATTGCAGCTGGCGGTAAAAACGGCGGCAGTGATGCTGCTAATGCCACGGGTGATTAAACCCATCATGGATGGTTTAACGCCCATCGCTAAGCAGGCCCGTAGTCGTTTACAGGCGAAGTTCGGCGGTCAGGAGTTCCTGATTGGCCTGGATCCCGCATTACTGCTGGGGCATACGGCGGTGGTATCGGCAAGCCTGATTTTTATCCCGCTCACCATTTTAATTGCTGTTTGTGTTCCGGGTAATCAGGTGCTGCCGTTTGGCGATCTTGCCACCATCGGCTTCTTTGTGGCGATGGCAGTCGCCGTGCATCGTGGAAATCTGTTCCGCACCTTAATCTCGGGTGTCATCATCATGAGCATCACTCTGTGGATCGCGACGCAAACTATTGGTTTGCACACCCAACTGGCGGCTAATGCTGGGGCGTTAAAAGCCGGGGGTATGGTGGCTTCAATGGATCAGGGCGGTTCTCCCATTACCTGGTTACTGATTCAGGTTTTCTCCCCGCAAAATATTCCCGGTTTCATTATTATCGGCGCAATTTATCTGACCGGTATTTTCATTACCTGGCGTAGAGCGCGTGGTTTTATTAAACAAGAGAAAGCCGTTCTCGCAGAATAATTTTTAACTGAGGGGGAGTTTATCCCCCTTAACAATCAGGAGTTTTTATGAAATCAGTGGTGAATGATACTGATGGTATCGTGCGCGTTGCAGAAAGCGTCATTCCTGAAATTAAACATCAGGATGAGGTACGGGTAAAAATTGCCAGCTCGGGCTTATGTGGTTCCGATTTACCCAGGATATTTAAAAATGGTGCACATTATTATCCAATAACGTTAGGCCATGAATTTAGCGGCTATATTGATGCGGTGGGATCCGGTGTTGATGATTTACACCCTGGCGATGCGGTTGCCTGTGTGCCGTTATTACCCTGTTTTACTTGTCCAGAGTGTTTGAAAGGGTTTTATTCCCAGTGCGCAAAATATGATTTTATTGGCTCGCGGCGTGATGGTGGATTTGCTGAATATATTGTCGTTAAGCGAAAAAATGTCTTTGCTCTACCCACGGATATGCCTATTGAGGATGGGGCTTTTATTGAGCCGATTACCGTTGGACTGCATGCTTTTCATTTAGCGCAAGGTTGTGAGAATAAAAACGTTATTATTATTGGTGCCGGAACCATTGGCCTGCTGGCTATTCAGTGCGCTGTCGCGCTGGGAGCAAAGAGTGTGACGGCTATCGACATTAGCTCAGAAAAACTGGCACTGGCAAAATCTTTCGGTGCGATGCAAACATTTAACAGTAGCGAAATGAGCGCGCCGCAAATGCAGAGCGTTTTACGCGAACTGCGCTTTAATCAGCTTATCCTCGAGACGGCTGGCGTACCGCAAACTGTCGAACTGGCGGTAGAGATTGCCGGTCCTCATGCCCAACTGGCGCTGGTGGGCACGTTGCATCAGGATCTGCATTTAACATCGGCAACGTTTGGCAAAATATTGCGTAAAGAGCTGACGGTTATCGGCAGTTGGATGAACTACTCCAGCCCTTGGCCGGGGCAGGAGTGGGAAACGGCGAGCCGGTTGCTGACAGAACGTAAGTTAAGCCTGGAGCCATTAATCGCTCACCGTGGAAGCTTTGAAAGCTTCGCCCAGGCGGTGCGTGACATCGCTCGTAATGCCATGCCGGGCAAAGTGTTGCTCATTCCCTGAAACCGCGGGCCAGCGTGATGCTGGCCCGGTATTGTGCAAAACAGATCATTCACCAATGGTCCCCCTTCGTTTACACTAGCCACAATTGAATATGGGTAAATGACGATGAATTCATTCGAGCGAAGGAATAAGATCATCCAATTAGTGAATGAACAGGGAACCGTGCTTGTTCAGGATCTGGCGGGAGTATTTGCTGCCTCGGAAGCGACAATCCGTGCCGATTTGCGCTTTCTCGAACAAAAAGGCGTGGTTACGCGCTTTCATGGCGGTGCGGCGAAAATAATGTCCGGTAATAGTGAAACCGAGACCCAGGAAGTCGGGTTTAAAGAGCGATTTCAGCTCGCCAGCGCGCCGAAAAACAGAATAGCGCAGGCGGCAGTCAAAATGATCCATGAAGGGATGACCGTTATTCTCGACAGCGGAAGTACCACAATGCTTATCGCCGAAGGATTAATGACCGCCAAAAATATCACGGTGATTACCAACAGTCTCCCGGCTGCGTTTGCCCTTTCCGAAAATAAAGACATTACTCTGGTCGTCTGCGGTGGCACGGTCCGCCATAAAACGCGATCTATGCATGGATCTATTGCTGAACGTTCCCTGCAGGATATTAATGCCGATTTAATGTTTGTCGGTGCTGATGGTATTGATGCGGTTAATGGTATTACGACCTTTAATGAAGGTTATTCGATTAGCGGTGCGATGGTCACCGCCGCTAATAAAGTGATTGCCGTTCTCGATTCATCGAAATTTAATCGTCGCGGTTTTAATCAGGTACTGCCAATCGAAAAAATTGACATTATTATTACCGATGATGCTGTATCAGAGGTGGATAAACTGGCATTGCAGAAGACACGGGTAAAATTAATTACGGTGTAGTATTGTTCTGTATGCCGGATAAGGTATTTACACCGCATCCGGCATTTCGGATTCTCCCTGGTTCAAGAGAGAATAGTTTGATTAACGCAATAATGGACAATCTGGTGGTAATCGACAACGCAACGCCGCCGGAAGTATTTCAATATGAAAGTTTTGTCCGCTCAACGGTTCGCCATCAAGATTAAAAGTGATTTCGTGTGGGGCTTGTATATCAAACCACGACGAAGCGCCTTCGATAATATTCGGGTTATCTTCGTCAGATTTTAAGGTTGATACGAGAGCCGGAAGAATTTCATCGCCGGTAAAAATGCGCAGTTGCAGCAAGCCATCGTTAATTAACGCGTTCGGACACAATTGCTGACCGCCACCGGCCTGACGCCCGTTACCAATACCAATGACCAGGGCGTCACCTTGCCAGTGAAAGTTTTCACCGCGGATTTCACAACGGTCCGGTTGCAGAGTATCCATGCGCATTAAGCCATGAATGATGTAAGAGACGCCACCCAGCGCGGCTTTTAATTTTTCCGGCGTTTCTGTGGTAATACGCGTCCCAAATCCGCCTGTCGCCATATTAATAAAACAGGTTTGTTTGTTGACCTGCGCCATATCTATCGCAATGGCGTTACCGGCAATTGCCAGTTTCAGCGCCTTATCCAGTGCCTCAGGAATCCCTACACTGGTGGCAAAATCATTGGCGGTTCCTAATGGCAAAATTCCCAGCGCGGGTATGCCATCCCCCTCACACTGAATCAACGCTGTAGAAACTTCATTAATGGTGCCATCGCCACCACCGGCAATCACCGTTGCGACGTCCAACTTCCGGGCCTCCTCTACATATCGTGCGGCATCGCCTTTCTCCCAGGTGACCCGCACATGGATCGTCATTCCTTCCTCACGCAACAGCATAATTGCTTCGCGCAAGGGTAGATTGTCAGTACTTTTGCCATTAAGAATCAGTAAGCTGGCGGGAAATTCTGCCATGATCGTATGTGCCTTTATGATTGGTCTGTAGATAGTGTAGAGCAGAAAACAAAAGGTGGAGTCAGAACAGGATGAAAGTCGGAGGATAAAAAGTCAGTTCAAGTATGGAGGATTCAGTGGTTACCACCAGGAGCTTGCAATGGGGACAGCGAATACTAACGGCTGCCACCGATAAATTTCAAAAAAGAGCATATACCTAATATTCAACTAAACAGTGGCATCTTCAATATAATATATTAAAGCCCCCATGGAGTTACCCTGAAGGGCCTCAATGTCCGTAATTCCTACTTATGTAGGAAATGTTGTACAGAACATTTATTATAATCCTATTCAATTATAATAATCATGCCATTATTATATTTAAACACTAGAGAGTGTCGTTGGTATTTAATGGGGGAAGGTGAGATGAAAAAGATAGCTGCTATATCATTAATTAGTATTTTTCTTATATCTGGTTGTGCTGTGCATAATGATGAAACAAGTATCGGTAAATTTGGTCTTGCATATAAAAGTAATATTCAGCGTAAACTCGATAACCAATACTACACCGAAGCCGAAGCTTCTTTAGCCAGGGGTAGAATATCTGGTGCAGAAAATATAGTAAAAAATGATGCAGCCCATTTCTGTGTTACTCAGGGCAAAAAAATGCAGATAGTTGACCTGAAGACAGAAGGTGCAGGATTACATGGCGTCGCTCGTCTGACATTCAAATGTGGAGAGTGAGAATATTTTTTGGTAAGCATCAAACATGCGCGTTCTGGTTGTGCTTAGCCGGAACCTGTGCGAGCACGATGCCGTTACGTGAAAGGCATCGTGCTATGAAGGGAGATTCTATCGATGTGGTCAATGGAAGACGGTGACCAGGGATAGGGCTTATGCATAAAAAATAAGCCCGTGTAAGGGAGATTACACAGGCTAAGGAGGTGGTTCCTGGTACAGCTAGCATTTTATGGGTTATGTTTTTCAGCGAAACGGATGATAACCTTAATAAATGCAGCTGTATGTGATCGGTTTCTAAGAATTTTCCATCCGGGAAAAATAATCGAAATTAATCACTTACCGTGGGGATTACGCGTGGTTTCCCCGGAGAAATTACGCATCAGCAGCGCGTAATTGAGCTCAAGATCCTGCGGGACCGGGAGCCACACAGTATAACCATCGCCTGGTGCTATCGGCATAGCTTCGCCTTTGGCGTTTTCCATGTGCTCAAGGGTAAAATTAATGTTGCCTTGCGGCGTCATCAGCTCAAGGCTGTCGCCAACGGAGAATTTATTTTTCACCGCTACCGCCGCGAGGTCCCCCTTGCGCTCACCGGTAAACTCACCAACAAACTGCTGGCGGTCAGAAACTGAATAACCGTATTCGTAGTTCTGATAATCGTCGTGAGTATGACGACGCAGGAAACCTTCGGTATAGCCACGATGCGCCAGACCTTCCAGAGTTTCCAGCAGGCTGGTATCGAACGGTTTTCCCGCAGCGGCGTCATCGATAGCTTTGCGGTAAACCTGTGCGGTGCGTGCACAATAGTAGAAAGATTTGGTACGACCTTCGATTTTCAGCGAATGCACGCCCATTTTGGTCAGGCGTTCTACATGGGCGATGGCGCGCAGATCTTTCGAGTTCATGATGTAAGTGCCGTGCTCATCTTCAAACGCGGTCATATACTCGCCCGGACGCTGGGCCTCTTCGATCATAAACACTTTGTCGGTTGGTGCGCCGATACCCAGCGTCGGCTCAACATTTTGCACCGGAATCGGCTCGTACTTGTGTACGATGTTGCCAACATCATCTTCTTTCCCTTCCTGGACGTTGTACTCCCAGCGGCAGGCGTTGGTGCAGGTGCCCTGGTTCGGGTCGCGCTTGTTGATATAGCCAGAGAGCAGGCAGCGACCGGAGTAGGCCATGCACAGCGCGCCGTGAACGAAGATCTCGATCTCCATATCCGGCACCTGATTGCGGATCTCTTCAATCTCTTCCAGCGACAGCTCGCGAGAGAGGATCACGCGGGTCAGGCCCATTTGCTGCCAGAATTTCACCGTCGCCCAGTTCACGGCGTTAGCCTGCACCGAAAGGTGGATCGGCATTTCAGGGAAGTGCTCACGCACCAGCATAATCAGCCCTGGATCGGACATAATCAGCGCATCCGGCCCCATTTCCACCACCGGTTTCAGGTCACGGATAAAGGTTTTCAGCTTGGCGTTGTGCGGTGCAATGTTGACCACGACATAAAACTTTTTCCCCAGCGCGTGGGCTTCATTGATGCCGAGCTGAAGATTTTCGTGGTTGAATTCGTTGTTGCGCACACGCAGGGAATAACGCGGCTGGCCCGCATAAACAGCATCTGCGCCATAAGCGAAAGCGTAACGCATATTTTTCAGCGTTCCCGCCGGGGAAAGGAGTTCCGGTTTAAACATAATTCTCTCGTTCTGATGACAGGTCAGATCCGCTTCACCTGATGAAGCGGTTAGGGGAGTGCCCCCACTTTAAGGGCGGGCATTGTAGCGCAATCGGCGGGTTTAGCTCCAGTGTAAATGTCTGGTGGCGTCCTGGTTTTGGTTAAGGATACGAATGACGATAATTTCCCCTGGTGATTGCAGGAAATAAATGACGTGGCGTTCAAAAGGAAGAACAAAAATACCTTCGCCTAATTCAGGTCTGGGCGTACCTATATTATTGTTACTCAGAATCTGGAGAACGTCTGAAAGATGTTCCACATATCTGTCGGCTTGTGGTTCGCCGAAATGGTGATAGCTGTAATACCAGATGCCTTCTAAATCCTCATTGGCTTTTGGCATGAGTTTAATAATACGCACATTATTTCCTTATCCCTGCTTTCACCTTCCGTAAGAACGCGTCCTTTTCCCACGGCTGAGCTTCACCACTACTCAACCCTTCTGCGAGCATGTCACGTAACGCTTGCAGGCGAGACTCTGCTTGCTTTTCTCGAAGTAATCGCAGTGACTCACGGATCACTTCGCTTTGGGTGCGATAGTCGCCGGATTCAATTAAGGACTCGATAAATTCACGCAACTCATCGCCGAGATCAACCGTCATCGTTCTGGCCATTTTACGCCCGCCTGTAAGTAAAAATCTTACATCAGTGTATGTCATAAACCGGATAGCGTCACGAAAGTATTAGAAGATATTTTGGCACATGAACATGTTCAGGAGGATAAGTATGGGATGGTAAACAAAGAAAGCACAACGAGTGCTCGTCAGTGCCCACTATTTTAATGGCGGCGGTTACTCTTAATTATTAATAACTAAGCGTTATTTGGATATAAAGCCGGACGCCAACAACCCACGCCCGGCATCGTAATTACGTATTGTCTTTCACCGTCTGGCTTGTGCCATTGGCTTTAACGGAGGCAATTCCGGTTTCACGAGATTGCGCGGTGGCGTACATCTGGCTGGAGCCGATAATTTGATGATTAGCGGCTTTCAGATTGAAATAGAATTTGCCGTTACTTGCCGTTTTTTTCTCATAGCGTTCTTCTTGCGGGCTGTTGCTACGCACCGACGCGATGCCCTTTTCCGCAGAGGCTTTTGATGTATACAGCTCGCTGGTGAGGATAGTCTCACCATTGCCCGCTTTTAGCACAAACCGGAACTGATTATCACTGCTCTTACTGAGTTCAAACCAACCAGCCATAATGACTCCTTGATTGAAATTGTGTATCGAAAACAGCATCTAAAGGTGCTGTTTACCGATTAAAGTATGAGCGATTTTCTGATGCCTGCCAGGGCGGAGAGATAATGTCAGTTTGCTGACCATGCGTGGGATAATGTTGCCGGATCGGGTCTGAACGCCATCTCCGGCTAACAAAATAATGTCGCTAAAACTAAACGATGCGGCAGGCGTCGGCTTCCCAGCGGTAACCGACGCTGTAAACGGCGCGGATAAATGACTGTTCGGCGTCGAGAGATTCCAGCTTGCGGCGCAGGTTTTTAATGTGGCTGTCGATGGTGCGGTCGGTTACTACGCGGTAGTCGTCATAAAGATGATTGAGCAAATGCTCGCGGGAGAACACTTTTCCTGGTTCATGAGAGAGCGTTTTCAGCAGACGAAATTCCGCAGGCGTCAGGTCAAGCATTTTACCGCGCCATGAAGCCTGAAAACGACCTTCGTCGATAATCAACGGGCTTTCAGCATCCTGTTGCTGCAACTCGCGCTGCGGTTTGCAACGGCGCAAAATGGTTTTGACGCGCGCTACCACTTCCCGTGGGCTGTACGGCTTACAGATATAATCATCTGCGCCAATCTCCAGCCCCAGCAGGCGATCGATCTCTTCGATTTTTGCCGTCACCATCACGATCGGAATGTCAGAAAAACGACGAATTTCCCGGCACAGCGTCAGGCCATCGGTGCCAGGGAGCATCAGATCTAACAGGATCAGATCCGGTGGTGTCTGGCGCACATACGGCAGTACCTGATCGCCGTGGCTGATAAGCGTCGGCGCATAGCTCGCAGCACGCAGATAATCAATGAGCAACTGCCCCAGCTTCGGTTCATCTTCCACGATCAAAATACGCGGTGTGTTTTCGTCGATTGGTAACTCGGTCATACTTCTCTCTGTAAATCCCGTTCCAGCGGTAACTCTACTGTAATGCTTACCCCGCCAAAAGGCGAATGGGCAGCAATAATGCGACCATTATGTGCTTCAACAATGTTCAGGCAAATCGCCAGCCCCAGCCCGGAACCGCCGCTGGCACGGTTGCGGGAACCTTCGGTGCGATAAAAACGTTCAAACAATTTTTGTAGCTGATCGTCACTGACACCTGGCGCACTGTCGGCAAAGGTCAGGCGCACCGTTTTGTCGCGCTGCCCGGCAGAGATTTGCAGGCTGCCGCCGCTGTCAGTGTAGCGCAGGCTGTTTTCCAGTAAGTTATTGAATAACTGCATTAAACGGTCGCGATCGCCAAATACGGTAATACTGTCTGGCAGGGAAAATTGCAGTTTCAGGCCACGACTGGCGAATCGTTCGCGAAATGCGCCGCCCGCCACTTCCAGCAGTGGGATCAAATCTACCGGTGCTTTTTGATAGGCGAGAGCGCCTTCATCAGACATCGACAACTGATGGAGATCGTCAACCAGTTTGGTCAGTGTACCGACCTCCGCCTGTAAAGACGCCACCGTCTCCGGCGTGAATTTACGCACGCCATCCTGAATGGCTTCCAGTTCACCGCGCAGCACCGCTAATGGCGTACGCAGTTCGTGAGAAATATCGGCCATAAAATCGCGCCGCATTTGCTGGTTTTTCTCCAGTGTGCTGGCAAGCTGGTTGAAGTCTTGCGCCAGTTTGCCCAGTTCATCTTCACTGGTGGGCGTTACGCGGGTAGTGAAATCGCCCGCCGCCAGTTTGTGCGTGCCATCGACAAGTCGTTTTACCGGTGCCAGTAAACCGCGCGCCAGCAGAAAAGTGGCAAGTGCCGCGAGTAACGTTGCCAGGGCGACAATCAACCAGCTGGTTTGCCGCTGTTGTTTATCGAAATTGATATCAGTATTGCGCGTTAACCGCTCAACGGGGGAGGCGATCACCGCGCCAACTTCCGCACCGTTGACCAGAATGGGTCGCCGTGTACCGTCAGGTGGAATCGGCGCTCGCGGACCAACCAGCACTTTGTTGTTTTGATCAACCACCCAGAACTGGGTACGCCAGCCGTGCGGTGGCATACCCGGGCCGGGTTTATCTTCCGAATTATCGTGTTCAAATGAACGCAGGATCTGAAAGACAAAGCGATCATTGTTGCGCAGGAAGCGCCAGTTGCCATGCTGCGCATACTGCTCGCCAAGCGCATCACTTAACAGTTGTAATCGCTGTTCATTACCATGCTTGATGTAATCAATAAAGCCACGCTCAAAACTGATACGCACCGCCCAGTGCATACTGATCAGCAAGACAATGCAGGTGGCGAAAATCGCCAGAAACAGTTTGCCGGTAATACCGGGTCGCCAGAACTTCATTGCGCGCTCCTTTTTCGCCGCGAAATAGCTACATTTTGATGCGTATCGTTCGGCACTCTGGCAAAGATGAACGCCGGAAGGGCGATGATCAACGCCATGCTAAGCCAGGTGTAGATAAAGACGGTTTGTGTGGTGCCGCTGTCGACGCTGACATGCTGTGAACCAAAAAGTCCCAGCAACAGCCCGGCGATAGTGACGCCGATACTCATCGACAATTGCATAATCATCGACAGCAGGCTGTTGCCGCTGCTCGCCAGATTGTCCGGGAGATCTTTCAGCGTCAGGGTGTTCATGGAGGAGAAACGCGTCGAGTTGACCATCCCTTGTAAAAACAGGACGAACGGCAAAACGTAGTACCAGCCCAGCAGGGCGGTAGTCATAAACAACAGGGTGACCAGCGACAGGCCAAGCGTGGTTGCCACCAGTACCCGACGATAGCCAAAGCGATTCACCACCTGTACCACAATTCGCTTCATCCCCATGCTGCCGAGCACCATCGGGATCATCATCAGTCCGGCATGAAAAGGCGAGAAACCGAGGCCAATTTGCAGGAAAACCGGTGTCATAAAGGGCAACATGCCACTGCCAATACGTCCGGCAAAGCTCCCCGCCAGGCCCAGCGAAAAGGTACGAGTACGGAACAGTTTCAGACTGAACAGGGCACGGTTGTTATTTCTGGCGTGCAGCAGATAAAGCACCAGTGCCACCACGCCAACTGCGACCAGGCCAGCAATCGCCAGCGGCGATAAACCTGTAACTTTACTGCCGTCCAGCGCCAGGGTTAATACCGCCATGCCAACCGCCAGCAATAAAAATCCGGAGAGATCAAAGCGCCGCGTCTGCATGGTGTAGTTCGGCATTAACAGCAATGTGGCGATCGCACCGATAATCCCCACCGGAATGTTGATCAAAAAGATCCAGTGCCACGACGCGTACTCCACCAGCAGACCGCCGAGCGCCGGACCGAGCAGCGGACCGACCTGACCGGGTAACGTGACAAAGGTCATCGCCGCCATATATTGCTCGCGCGGTACGATTTTCATCACCGTCAATCTGCCGACCGGCACCATCATCGCGCCGCCAACGCCCTGTAACGCGCGTGCCAGCAACAGTTCGTTCAGCGTGCCGGAAAGCGCGCAAAACAGTGAACCGAGAGTAAACAGCACGATGGCGGTAAAGAAAATATTGCGCACGCCGACTTTGTCCGCCAGCCAGCCGCTGGCGGGCAGCATCACCGCCACGGTCAGCACATAAGAGACAATGACCATGTGCATATGCAACGGACTTTCCCCGAGGCTTTGCGCCATTGAGGGAAGGGCGGTGTTTACGATGGTGGTGTCCAGCGACTGCATAAAGAAGCCGAAAGCCACAATCCACAATTGCCAACGGGTGCTGTCGGGAAGATCTGTCATTTACTCGGTTACCGTTTGTTTAGGTTTACGCGAAAAACGCAGCCGCAGACGGTCGAAAAAGAGATACACCACCGGCGTGGTATACAGCGTAAGGAGCTGGCTCATTACCAGTCCGCCGACAATGGTGATCCCCAGGGGTTGCCGCAGCTCCGAGCCGTCGCCGCCCGACAATACCAGCGGCAGCGCACCAAACAGCGCCGCCAGGGTAGTCATCATAATCGGGCGAAAACGCAGCAGACAGGCCTGGAAAATAGCTTCCTGCGGCGTCAGGTTACCGTGCCGTTGGGCTTCAAGCGCAAAATCGACCATCATAATGGCGTTTTTCTTCACGATGCCGATTAATAGCATGATCCCTATCAGGGCGATTAGGCTGAACGGGGCATTGAACAGCTCCAGCGCCAACAGCGCTCCAACGCCCGCCGAGGGCAGGGTGGAGAGAATCGTCAGCGGATGTACGTAACTCTCGTAAAGGATACCCAGCACGATATACACCGTGGCGATGGCGGCGATAATCAGGATCACCTGCGAGTTCATCGTCTCCTGGAACACCTGCGCCGTGCCGGCAAAACTACCGCGCACCGTCGAAGGCACACCAAGCTGGGTCATTGCGCGATCGATCGCCGCACTGGCGTCCGAGAGCGATTTCCCGGTCGGCAGGTTAAACGAAATGGTCGAGGCCGCCGATAATCCCTGATGATTCACCGATAGTGGGGCATTCGCCGGTTGCCATTTAGCGAAATACGACAGCGGGATCGCTTTTCCTTCGTTATTGATTACGAACATTTTTTCCAGCGCGCTGATGTCCTGGGTATAGCGCGGATCCACTTCCATCACCACTTTATACTGGTTCATCGGCTGGTAAATGGTCGAGATTTGCCGCTGACCGAATGCGTTATTTAACAGGCTGTTGGCGGCCTGTACGTCGATTCCCAGCCGTGCCATGGTGTCGCGATCGTAAACCAGATTCATCTCCGCGCCGTTATCCTGCTGATCGGAGTTCACGTCCGCCAGTTCCGGCAATATCGCCAGTTTTTTGCGGATTTTCGGCTCCCATTCGCGCAGTGCCGCCAGGTCGTCGGATAACAACGTGTACTGGTAGCTGGCGTTCGACTGACGCCCACCAACGCGAATATCCTGTACCGCCATCAGGAACAGATTCGCCCCCGGTTCTTTCGCCAGTTTTACGCGCAGACGGTCGATAATTTGCTGCGCCGTTTCGCTGCGTTCGTCGCGTGGCTTGAGGGTGATAAACATCATCCCGCTGTTCACTCGCGAACCGCCTGTAAAGCCGGTGACATTATCCACTGCCGGATCGTCACGGATAATTTTCATGAAATCCTGCAACTTACCGCGCATCGCCTGAAACGAAATACTCTGATCCGCCTGAATCCCGCCCATCAACACGCCAGTGTCCTGCTCCGGGAAGAAGGTTTTCGGGATCGAGATATACAGCCAGATATTCAGCGCAATGGTGCCAAGCAGCACCACGCCCACCAGACGGGTATGATTGAGCACCCATTTCAGTGACTTGCCGTAGCCTTGTTGCAGGGCTACCAACATGCGACCAAAACCACGCAGTCGCTTTTGCTCGCGCGGCTTGCTGGCTTTCAGCATCCAGCCACACATCATTGGCGTTAATGTCAGAGAAACCAGCAACGAAATACCAATGGCGACAGAAAGCGTCACGGCAAACTCGCGTAACAGTCGGCCCGGCAATCCGCCCATCAACAGCAGCGGCAGGAACACCGCCACCAGTGACAGACTCATCGACAGCACCGTAAAACCGACTTCGCGAGTACCTTGCAGTGCGGCTTGCAACGGTTTCATTCCCGCTTCCAGATGACGGGCAATGTTTTCCAGCACCACGATGGCGTCATCCACCACGAAACCAGTGGCAATGGTGAGCGCCATTAACGAAAGGTTATTGAGACTGAATCCGCACAGGTACATCGCCGCAAACGTACCAATCAGCGAAACCGGCACCGCAACGGCGGGAATAATAGTGGCGCGACCCGATCGCAGGAATAAAAACACCACCAGAATCACCAGCGCCACCGAGATAATCAGCGTTTGCTCGACTTCTTCCAGCGAGGCGCGAATGGTGGGGGAGCGATCCTGGGCAATTTGCAGATCAATCGCCGCCGGAATGGTTTCCTGCAACTCCGGTAATTTTGCCCGGATGCTGTCAACCGTCTGGATAATATTGGCTTCCGGCAGCTTGCGGATCATCAGCAAAATAGCCGGTTTGGCATTGGTCATCCCGGCGTTACGTACATCCTGTACAGAGTCGGTCACTGTCGCCACATCGCCCAGACGAACCGCGCCGCCGTTGTTGTAATGAATAATCAGCGGCTGATATTCGGCGGCGGTTTTTAGCTCATCATTGGTCTGGATCTGCCAGCGGTGAGTGCCATCTTCCAGCGCCCCCTGCGGTTTACGCACGTTGGCATTGCTGATGGCGGTGCGAACATCGTCCAGCGACACGCCCTGATTAAACAGCGCCTGCGGGTTCAGCCCCACGCGCACGGCGGGCAGTGAGCTGCCGCCAACATCGACATCACCGACACCGTCGATTTGCGAAATCGTCGGAGCCAGCTGCGTCGAGGCGAAATCGTACAGTTCACCCTGCGAATAAGTATCGGATGTCAGCGTGAGGATCATAATTGGCGCATCCGACGGGTTCGCTTTGCGATAGGTCGGGCGGCTGGGCATCCCACTGGGCAGCAAACTTTGTGCAGCGTTGATCGCCGCCTGCACATCACGCGCTGCGCCGTTGATATCCCGGTCAAAATCAAACTGCAAAATAATACGCGTGCTGCCGAGCGAACTGCTGGAGGTCATTTCACTGACTCCGGCAATGCGCCCAAGTGAGCGCTCCAGCGGCGTGGCAACGGAAGACGCCATTGTTTCTGGTGACGCACCGGGCAGCGAGGCGCTGACCATAATCACCGGAAAATCGACCTGCGGCAGCGGGGCGACCGGCAGCATACGGAAGCCCAGTATGCCGCACAGGGTAATGGCAACCGACAGTAAAATCGTCGCCACCGGACGGTAAATGAAGAGGGCAAAAAACTTCACTTACGCCTCCTCTTCATGACGGGCAAAGCGGCTTTTGGTCCACAATGCCAGGCGGTCGAACAGCAAATAAATCACCGGCGTGGTAAACAGCGTCAGCACCTGGCTGACAATCAGGCCGCCGACCATGCAGATACCTAACGGACGACGCAGTTCCGCGCCGACCCCGGTACTCAACATCAGCGGCAGCGCGCCAAGCAGAGCCGCCAGAGTGGTCATCAGGATCGGACGAAAACGCAACAGACAAGCCTGGTAGATGGCATCGCGCGGCGACATGCCTTGCTCGCGCTCAGCAGCCAGCGCGAAGTCGATCATCATGATGGCGTTCTTCTTCACGATACCGATCAGCAAAATAATGCCGATAATCGCAATCACATCCAGTTCGCTACCGGCAATCATTAACGCCAGCAGTGCGCCGACTCCTGCGGTGGGTAGCGTCGAGAGAATGGTGATCGGGTGAATAAAGCTCTCGTACAGAATGCCGAGCACGATATACATCGCCACCACCGCCGCGACAATCAGCCAGACAGTGCTGCCCAGCGCCGACTGGAAGGCGAGGGTGCTGCCCTGGAACTGCGTGGTGATATCCACCGGCAGATTCAGCGTCTTTTCGGTGTCCATAATCGCCTGCACCGCATCGCCCAGCGAATAGTTATCCGGCACGTTAAAGGAGATGGTCGTTACCGGGAACTGATCCAGATGGTTGATGGAGAGCGGCGCAAAACGCTGCTCAATTTTGGCAATTGAGCTTAGCGGCACCACGCCGCCGTCGCTGCTGGTCAGGCGAATGGTATCCAGCGCCGCGAGGCCTGGGGTATTTTCGGTGTTGTGCTCCAGCACCACGCGATACTGGTTGGCCTGAGTATAAATAGTGGAAATCAGCCGCTGACCAAACGCGTTGTACAGGGCGTTATCGACATCCGCCATGCTGATCCCCAGACGGCTGGCGCTGTCGCGATCAACATTGACATACGCAACCAGCCCTTTGTCCTGCCAGTCGCTGGAGACATCAGAAAGCTGTGGCAGTTGCTGGAGTTTTTCCATCAACTGTGGCACCCAGGTACTGAGCGCATCCAGTGACGTGGCCTGCAAGGTAAACTGGTACTGGGTGCGGCTGACCTGAGTATCGATGGTCAGGTCCTGCGTTGGTTGCAGGAAGAGATCGACGCCCGGCACTTTATCTACCGCCGTTTGCAGACGGGCGATGACTTTTTGCACTCGGTCATCACGTTCATCCAGCGGTTTGAGGTTGATTTGTAAACGTGCACTGTTCAGCGACGGGTTAGTGCCATCAACGCCAACAAATGAGGTCAGGCTTTGCACTGCCGGATCCTGCAAAATCACGTCCGCGACCTGGCGTTGTCGCTGGGCCATATTGGCAAAGGAGCTGGATTGCGGTGCCTGCAAAGTGCCCTGAATAATGCCGTTGTCCTGTACCGGGAAGAAACCTTTCGGAATGAACACCCACAGCAGCACGCTAAGCAGCAGCGTGCTGAGTGCCACGCTTAAGGTCAGCCACGGATGATTCAGCACTTTCGCCAGTCCACGACCATAGGCGGCGATTATCCTGTCGAACATTTTTTCCGAGGCACGGGAGAAGCGGTTCTGTTTACGCAACGACTCCTGGCTGAGCATCCGTGCGCACATCATCGGTGTCAGGGTCAGCGACACCACCGCTGAGATCAAAATCGCTACCGCCAGGGTAATAGCAAATTCGCGGAACAGTCGCCCGACGATATCGCCCATAAACAGCAGTGGGATCAACACCGCAATCAGCGAGAAGGTCAGCGAGATAATGGTAAAGCCGATTTCACCTGCGCCTTTGAGCGCCGCCGCCAACGGTTTTTCGCCTTTTTCGATATAGCGGGAAATATTTTCGATCACCACGATGGCGTCATCGACCACGAACCCGGTGGCGATAGTTAACGCCATCAGCGTCAGGTTATTGATTGAAAAATCGAGAAACACCATGACCGCGAAGGTGCCGATTAACGACAGCGGCACTGCGACGCCGGGAATGATGGTCGCCGGAATATTGCGCAAAAACAGGTAGATAATCATGACTACCAGCGCGATAGCCATCATCAATTCAAACTGGGTATCGTTGACCGATGCGCGGATATTGGTGGTGCGATCGGAAAGCACTGTCACCTTCACCGATTTCGGCAGACTCTCGGTGAGCTGTGGCAGCATCTGCCGGATGCTGTCGGCGGTGGAGATAATGTTAGCACCGGGCTGGCGCTGAACATTCATCACAATGGCATGTTCTTTGTTCGCCCATGCGCCAAGCCAGCTGTTTTCTGCACCTTGCTCTACGGTTGCGACATCGCCAAGACGAATCGGCGCGCCGTTCTGGTAGGCGATGATTAGCTGGCGATACTCTTCGGCGGATTGCATCTGGTCGTTAGCGGAAAGCGTGACCGCGCGAGAAGGGCCATCAAGGCTACCTTTCGCTGAGTTAACGTTAGCGCCGGTAATGGCGGTGCGCACGGTTTCGCTGGTCAGGCCGAGGGCGGCAATCGCCTGGGCGTTAAGTTTGACGCGAACAGCCGGACGCTGACCGCCGGAAAGCGTCACCAGGCCGACGCCGGAAATCTGCGAGATTTTCTGCGCGACGCGGGTTTCCACCATATCTTCCACTTGCGTCATCGGCATGGCGGTTGAGGTGACGGCGAGCGTCATGATCGGCGGATCTGCCGGGTTCACTTTGCTGTAAACCGGCGGGTTAGGCAGATCGCTCGGCAACAAGTTGGTCGCAGCGTTAATCGCGGCCTGCACTTCCTGCTCGGCGACATCGAGCGGTAATGTTAGCTGGAACTGCAAAGTGATAACTGACGCACCGCCGGAACTTTGCGACGACATCTGTTTCAGGCCAGACATCTGCCCGAACTGGCGTTCGAGCGGCGCGGTAACGGCAGAGGTCATGACATCCGGGCTGGCACCTGGGTAGAGCGTGACCACCTGAATGGTCGGATAGTCCACTTCCGGCAGCGCCGAAACGGGCAGGGCGCGATAACCGATAATCCCGGCGAGTAAGATCGCCACCATCAGCAGCGTGGTGGCGACAGGACGCATAATAAACAGGCGCGACGGGCCGCCTGTGCTGCTCGGGGGTAACACCTGCATCAGGAGCGTGCTCCTTTTTTCGCGTATTCGCGGCTGGTGGCTTTCTCTTCCGGAGTGGTGGCGCTCTGGGCTTCCACCACTTCCACTTTCGCCCCTTCGGTCAGGCGATCAATGCCGTCTGTCACCACGCGATCGCCCGCAGAAATACCTGCACGGATCACCACTTTCTGACTGTCCTGAATGCCCGGCGTCACCAGATGTTTGCTGACCTTGTTTTCGCTATTCAGCACCCAGACAAAATGGCCTTCATTGCCCATTTGCAGGGCGGCTGTTGGGATCACTACGGCGTTTTGTTCGGTGTCGACTAACATGCGCGCGTTAACAAACTGATTGGGAAACAGCGCATCATCCTGATTATTAAAGCGTGCTTTCACTTTAATCGTACCGGTTGTGGCATCGATTTGGTTATCGAGGCTTAACAGCGTGCCTTCACTTAATTTCTTCGAATTGGTGCGATCCCAGGCTTCTACCACCAGCGGTTTTCCGGCTTTTTGCGCCTGCACTACAGTAGCGATATCGCTTTCCGGCAGGGTAAAGACTAAATCGATAGGATGCGTCTGGGTGATCACCACAATTCCGGTGGTATCACCACTGGAGATTTGGTTACCAACATCAACCTGCTTGAGACCAACGCGACCATCGACTGGTGCGGTGATGCGGCTCCAGTCGAGTTGCAACTGCGCGCTGGCGACGCTTGCTTCATCAGCCTTAATGGTGCCTTCGGTTTCACTGACCAGCGCCTGTTGGGCATCCAGCTCCTGACGGGAGACGAGATTGGTTTTTGCCAGTTGCTGATAACGCGCCAGATCACGGCGGGCGTTAGCAAGCGTGGCTTTATCTTTTGCCAGTTGGCCCTGGGTTTGTGCTAATGCAACTTTGAACTGGCTGGGGTCAATTTCTGCCAGTAAATCGCCTGCTTTGACCTGCTGGCCTTCCTGGAAATGTAACGCCATCAGTTGACCGTCCACGCGGCTGCGCACCGTAACAGTATTAGCGGCGATAATGGTGCCAAGCCCGGTGAGGTAACGCGGAACTGCCTGTTCTACGGCGGTCGCCGCCTGAACCGGGGCTAATGGGCCGGAACGCATACCACGGCGACCACCCGCTGGCGATTGCTGCGCTTGTTTCGTCGCCCCTGGGGCTGCACTCCGGGAGTCATTGCGGCCTTGCCAGAACCAGAATGCGGCGATGGCGGCGATAACCACCAGGATTACGATTACCCAACGGGATTTATAACTGCCTTTCATCGTTAAGAGTTTCTCTTCCTGAAACGTTTCGCGGAATGATACTAGTGTAGCCAGCCAATAAGGGAGAAAAATGGAGGAATTATGAAACACTATCGGGAATCGTCTGAATGGCGGGCACATTTGCGAGCACGCATCCAGTAATAACACAGGAAACTATTTTATCTACGCGTTAGCGATAGACTGCATGCATGGCGAAAGGAGGTAAGCCGCCGATTTCAGCGGGACGCTGAAACGGGAAAGCCCCTCCCGAGGAAGGGGCCATAAATAAGGAAAGGGTCATGATGAAGCTACTCATCATCGTGGTGCTCTTAGTCATAAGCTTCCCCGCTTACTAAGACTACCAGGGCGGGGGAAACCCCGCTCTACCCTCACTCCTGAAAGTATGCCTTCACAATAAGATTGTCAATCTGCAGGCTTTGCAGTCTGCGATCCTGCCAGCAAATATTCTTTGCGAGACGTTACGCAATAATCACACTGGAAACTATTTTATCCGCAAGTCAGCGATAGACTGCATACAGGGCGAAAGGAGGTAAGCCGACGATTTCAGCGGGACGCTGAAACGGGAAAGCCCCTCCCGAGGAAGGGGCCTTAAATAAGGAAAGGGTCATGATGAAGCTACTCATCATCGTGGTGCTCTTAGTCATAAGCTTCCCCGCTTACTAAGACTACCAGGGCGGGGGAAACCCCGCTCTACCCTCACTCCTGAAATTATGCCTTCACGATAAGATTGTCAATCCGCAGGCTTTGTAGTCTGCGATCCTGCCAGCAAATATTCTTTGCGAGTTGTTACGCAATAATCACAGAGGAAAGTATTTTGTTCACGCGTTAGCGATAGACTGCATTCAGGGCGAAAGGAGGTAAGCCGACGATTTCAGCGGGACGCTGACACGGGAAAGCCCCTCCCGAGGAAGGGGCCTTAAATAAGGAAAGGGTTATGATGAAGCACGTCATCATACTGGTGATACTCTTAGTGATTAGCTTCCAGGCTTACTAAGAACACCAGGGGGAGGGGGAAACCTCTCCCTAACCCTCACTCCTGAAATTATGTCACTCCGCCCTTAGTGTCAATCGACGGCTCTCCGTTCTTGCGAGGCGAATAGCAAAATTTTCTGCGCCGCCGGGACTAATTCTGAAAGTTTCTTCGTTTGCTCTTATTTCATTATTGCAGTCGGTATGATACCGGACCTCAATAATTCTCTAAGAAAGGATTTCTTATGAGCGAACAAATCACGTTTGCCACCAGCGATTTTGCCAGTAACCCGGAACCACGTTGCCCCTGCATTCTGCTGCTGGATGTTTCTGGCTCGATGAGTGGCAGACCTATTAATGAACTTAACACCGGATTGGTTACCTTTCGCGATGAGCTGCTTGCCGATTCGCTGGCTTTAAAAAGAGTGGAACTCGGCATTGTGACGTTCGGCCCGGTGTATGTGGAACAACCCTTTACCAGCGCCGCTAATTTTTTTCCGCCCATCCTGTTTGCCCAGGGCGATACACCAATGGGTGCGGCCATTACCAAAGCCCTAGATATGGTAGAGGAGCGGAAACGTGAGTATCGTGCAAATGGTATTTCGTATTATCGCCCGTGGATTTTCCTGATTACCGATGGTGCACCAACCGATGAGTGGCAGGCTGCAGCCAACAAAGTGTTTCGGGGGGAAGAAGATAAAAGGTTTGCTTTCTTTTCCATCGGTGTTCAGGGGGCGGATATGAAGACTCTGGCACAAATCAGCGTTCGTCAGCCTTTGCCTCTGCAAGGATTACAATTCCGTGAACTGTTTAGCTGGTTATCCAGTTCGCTGCGTTCGGTTTCCCGCTCCACGCCGGGAACGGAAGTTGTGCTGGAAGCGCCAAAAGGCTGGACGTCAGTGTGAGCTGGCGTCTGGTTTATGCATCCGCTGTTGGAACGTCGCACATCAGCGCGGACTTGCCTTGCCAGGATGCCTGCCAGATGCAGGTTGCCTGGCTAAATGACCAGCAGCCATTACTGGTGATGTTCCTTGCTGATGGCGCAGGTAGCGTTTCGCAGGGGGGCGAAGGCGCGATGCTCGCCGTCAATGAAGCGATGGCTTATATGTCGCAAAAAGTGCAGGGTGGGGAATTGGGGCTTAATGATATCCTCGCCACGGATATTGTGCTGACCGTTCGTCAGCGACTTTTTGCCGAGGCGGAAGCCAAAGAATTAGCAGTTCGCGATTTTGCCTGCACGTTTCTGGGATTGATTTCATCGGCTAATGGCACCTTGATTATGCAGATTGGCGATGGCGGCGTGGTGGTGGATTTTGGTCACGGTCTGCAATTGCCGCTTACGCCGATGGTGGGTGAATATGTCAATATGACGCACTTCATTACCGATGAAGATGCCGTTTCCAGACTGGAAACTTTCACCAGCACTGAGCGTGTGCATAAAGTTGCAGCATTTACGGATGGTATCCAGCGACTGGCGTTAAATATGTTGGATAATTCTCCGCATGTGCCTTTCTTTACCCCGTTTTTCAATGGACTGGCGTCAGCAACGCAGGAACAACTCGATTTATTACCTGAATTGTTAAAGCAGTTTTTGTCCAGCCCGGCGGTAAACGAGCGTACGGATGATGATAAAACGTTGGCACTGGCGCTGTGGTTACCATGAAACCCACTTTATATACTGCTACTGGTGAGTGCGTTACGCCAGGCCGTGAACTGGGCAAAGGCGGTGAAGGCGCGGTTTATGATATCAATGAGTTTGTCGATAGCGTCGCCAAGATTTATCACACGCCGCCACCCGCCTTAAAACAGGACAAACTTGCCTTTATGGCTGCGACAGCTGACGCGCAATTGTTGAATTATGTCGCTTGGCCGCAGGCAACGCTTCACGGTGGACGAGGCGGAAAAGTTATCGGTTTTATGATGCCAAAAGTTTCTGGTAAAGAACCGATTCATATGATCTATAGCCCGGCACATCGTCGTCAACGTTACCCTCATTGTGCGTGGGATTTTCTACTCTATGTTGCGCGCAATATTGCTTCATCTTTTGCTACGGTTCACGAGCACGGGCACGTCGTGGGTGACGTAAACCAGAACAGTTTTATGGTAGGTCGCGACAGCAAAGTGGTGTTGATTGATAGCGACTCCTTTCAGATTAACGCCAATGGCACACTGCATTTATGCGAAGTCGGCGTGTCGCATTTTACGCCGCCAGAGCTACAAACCTTGTCGTCATTTGTCGGCTTTGAACGCACAGAAAATCACGATAATTTTGGCCTTGCGTTGCTGATTTTTCACGTCTTGTTTGGTGGCCGGCATCCTTATTCTGGTGTGCCGCTTATCTCTGATGCGGGTAATGCGCTGGAGACGGATATTACCCATTTCCGTTATGCCTACGCGTCAGATAATCAGCGACGTGGTTTAAAACCGCCGCCACGATCGATTCCGCTATCGATGTTACCGAGTGATGTTGAAGCCATGTTTCAGCAGGCATTCACGGAAAGTGGCGTGGCAACCGGGCGTCCGACGGCTAAAGCGTGGGTAGCGGCACTTGATTCTCTGCGCCAACAGTTAAAGAAATGTCCCGTTTCGGCAATGCATGTTTATCCCGCTCATTTGACCGACTGCCCGTGGTGTACGCTGGATAATCAAGGCGTTATCTATTTTATTGATCTCGGCGAAGAGGTCATTACCACCGGCGGGGATTTTGTGCTGGCAAAAGTCTGGGCGATGGTGATGGCGTCAGTAGCACCGCCAGCATTGCAACTGCCATTACCCGATCATTTCCAACCGACTGGCAGGCCGCTTCCTTCAGGCCTGTTACGGCGCGAATACATCATTCTGCTTGAGATCGCACTGTCAGCATTATCGCTGCTGCTTTGCGGCCTTCAGGCAGAACCGCGTTATATTATTTTGGTTCCTGTGCTGGCGGCTATCTGGATTATTGGCAGTCTGACAAGCAAAGCGTACAAAGCAGAAGTTCAGCAACGCCGTGAGGCATTTAATCGTGCGAAAATGGACTATGACCATTTAGTCCGCCAGATCCAGCAGGTAGGCGGCCTGGAAGGTTTTATCGCCAAACGGACGATGCTCGAAAAAATGAAGGACGAAATTCTCGGGTTACCGGAAGAAGAGAAACTCGCTCTGGCAGCACTTCATGACACTGCAAGGGAACGGCAGAAGCAGAAGTTTCTGGAGGGATTTTTTATTGATGTTGCCTCTATTCCCGGCGTTGGCCCTGCGCGTAAAGCGGCGTTACGGTCTTTTGGTATTGAAACAGCCGCAGATGTTACCCGTCGTGGCGTTAAGCAAGTGAAAGGGTTTGGCGACCATCTGACCCAGGCGGTTATCGACTGGAAAGCGAGCTGTGAACGCCGTTTTGTGTTCAGGCCGAATGAAGCGATAACGCCAGCAGACAGACAAGCGGTAATGGCGAAAATGACCGCCAAACGACATCGGCTGGAATCGGCGTTGACAGTCGGCGCGACAGAGTTGCAGCGATTCCGCCTTCATGCTCCAGCACGGACCATGCCGTTGATGGAACCGTTACGTCAGGCAGCAGAAAAACTGGCTCAGGCGCAGGCAGATTTAAGCCGCTGCTGAGCCATTTTTCAATTAACGAAACGCCACTTCCGCCCAGCGTGCCAGCCCGGCGGTGACGGAGCCAAAGTCATCGCCGCCTGCAATCGGAATGCCCGGCAACTGTTCTGCCAGCGCTTTTTTAATCAGCGGAGAACGGGCGCTACCGCCGGTCAGGTAGATAACGTCCGGTTTTTCCTGGGCGTTATCCAGGGCCAGTTGCACCTGTTCCAGAATCCGCGCCAGTGGCTGGCTGAGGGCGCTTTCCAGCCCTCGCTGGCTAATCAGCGTAGCCAGTTCATTGCTGATAAACGGCAGTGAGGCGCGGGTTTCCGCTACGCTTGAAAGAGCAATTTTGCACTCTTCTGCGCTACGCACCAGGCGATAGCTTAAACGCTGACGCCAGACTTTCTGTAACAGGGCCACTTTTTCCGGTTCGCGGGCATCGCGTACCAGATCGTTAAGCAGACGACCGTTGGCACTACTGTAGAAATCACTCTGCGCAGGTACGTCGTTGATGGCAACCGCATTCCACCACGGCAGGATCGGCAGGGCGATGCCTTTTTCGGTTTCGCCACCCATACCCAGCAGTGGCATCAGGTTTTTAAACGCCAGGGCGATATCCAGATCGTTACCGCCAATACGACAACCACTGTGACCCAGCAGGCTGGCTTCACGATCGAGACGCGAACGCCACTGCGGTCCCATCAGCAGCAATGAACAGTCAGTCGTACCACCGCCGATATCCATCACCAGCACCCGTTTTTCTTCCTGCAAGGTGGCTTCGTAATCCAGCCCAGCCGCTACCGGCTCGTACTGGAATACCACATCCTTAAACCCGGCACGCTTCGCCGCGCGTTCCAGAATCCCCTGCGCCTGGGCGTTTGCTTCATCGCCGCCCAGCCCCTGGAAGTTGATCGGGCGACCAATCACCGCCTGAGTAATCGCTTCTGGCAGCTGCGCCTGCGCCTGCTGGCGAATGTGCAACATCATTGCGCAGACCAGATCCTCAAACAGCGCTACCTGCTGCGGTTTTAAGCCGCTGGCCCCGAGGAACGATTTTGGTGATTTCACAAACCACACTTCTTCTGGATCATCAATGTACTGTGCCAGTGAGGAAAGACCGAACTGCACGCTTTTCGCCGTAACATCGATATCTTCTTCGCGGTTATAACGAATCGCCCGTCGTAACAACGCCTGCGTTTCATCGTCGTCTGCCGGAACGTCATGATGGCGGTACAGCCATTCGCTTACCGCTTCACGCGTTGGCGCGCAAAGCATTGAAGGCAGCAGCGTGCTGTCGTTTTCCATTTTTAGCAAATGCGGTTTACCGTCACGCATGACCGCCACTGAACAGTTTGCTGTACCGTAATCAAAACCAATAAACACGAAATAATCCCCATGCCGGTGAAGAAGGGGCGTGACTTTAGCGAAATGTTGCCGTCGCGACAACCGGAATATGAAAGCAAAGCGTAACGTCTGAATAACGTTTATGCTGAAAGCGGATGAATAAGGAGATGCGATGTATATCCTGAACTGGCAGCCGCCGTATGACTGGTCGTGGATGTTGGGATTTCTCGCCGCCCGTGCGGTGAGTGGTGTGGAAACGGTCGCGGACAGTTATTATGCCCGTAGTCTGGCAGTGGGCGAATATCGCGGCGTGGTGACTGCTATTCCGGATATAGCCCGCCATACTCTGCACATAAATTTAAGTGCAGGTTTAGAACCCGTTGCCGCTGAGTGTCTGGCGAAAATGAGCCGCCTGCTTGATCTGCAATGTAACCCGCAGATTGTTAACGGTGCGTTGGGCAAGTTAGGCGCGGCGCGGCCCGGATTGCGTTTACCCGGCAGTGTTGATGTTTTTGAGCAGGGCGTGCGGGCGATTTTAGGCCAACTGGTGAGCGTGGCGATGGCGGCAAAATTGACCGCCAGAGTGGCACAGCTTTATGGCGAACGGCTGGATGATTTTCCGGAGTATATCTGCTTCCCCACGCCTCAGCGGCTGGCAGCAGCCGACCCGCAGGCATTAAAAGCGTTAGGTATGCCGTTGAAACGGGCAGAGGCGCTGATTCATCTGGCAAATGCGGCGCTGGAGGGCACCTTACCAATGACAATACCGGGCGATGTGGAGCAGGCGATGAAAACGCTGCAAACTTTTCCGGGTATCGGGCGCTGGACGGCGAATTATTTCGCCTTGCGCGGCTGGCAGGCGAAAGATGTTTTTCTGCCGGATGATTATCTGATTAAACAGCGATTTCCGGGGATGACACCGGCACAAATCCGCCGTTATGCCGAGCGCTGGAAGCCCTGGCGTTCTTATGCGCTGTTGCATATCTGGTATACGGAAGGCTGGCAACCAGACGAAGCATGACGTTGGTCGCCGGAAGCGGTGCGAGCGCCTTATCCCGCCTGCGGAATGAGCGATTTGTAGGCCTGATAAGACGCGTTAGCATCGCATCAGGCAATGGGCAAACGCTCTCTCAGTTAATCGCGAAATAACTGCTATTCACCAGCAAATCCAGCGGTTGGGCATCGGCAATCACATCACCATAAATCAGATCGACGCCGATGCCAGAAAGCGTATCCATCACTAAGGGTAAAACGACTGGCCCGGCGATGGTTTTCATCCCGAGTCGCTGAGCGTGCCCCTGAATAATCGTAATCAGCATCTCATCCATCAAATTACCCTGCACGTTGGCGCATAACTCACCATCAAGTAGCAGGTAATCTGCCATATTCGCTTTCAGCGAGTTGAAGATTTGCAGATCGCGGCCCACCTGGCTGAGCACTATCCGACATCCCGCCAGCCGCAGTTTTTGCACGCTTTCTGCGTGATCTAAAATCGCTTCAGCCGGAATAATCAGATGTAATAACCGTGGTGGTAGAGGGCTATTTTCCAGCTGCTCAAGCAGATCATTCACCAGCGTGGCGCTACTCAAACCGGCAACGGAAAGGGGGAGGCGATGCTTATGCCTTTACTGGCAACCGCTTTTGCGGCCTGCTGGAAAAATTCGTGGAATACCCGTCGGTCAAGAGCATGGCTAAGTGCCGGATCGCTGAAGCTACGACGAAATTTTTGTTCATCAATAATCTCGCCTTCGCAACTCCAGAGCTTAAGTGAAATCAGCCACAAATTACGCGCTTCCGGGATCCGCGGCGAAGCGACACCGTGGGCGATCATCATCAACTGATTCTCTTTAATCATCCGCCACTGTTCATCAAGCGACATCGCCGCCCGTTCGCTATGTGCGGCAGCTTGCTGTGGTTCGTAAACCGTCACCCGGCCCCGGCCACCATTTTTGGAGGCATAACAGGCGATAACAGCCTGCGACATCACTTCTGCCGCCTGATGATTGTTGTCATCAATCAAGGTAATCCCGGCACTGGCACCTACCCGATGCACACGGCCTTCCCATATAAAGTGATAATCATTCACGGCACTGATAATGCGTGTAGCGATAAAACGCGCACTTTCGATATTACAGTCTGGCAACAGTAGACCAAATTCATCACCACCGAGTCGCGCCAGCACGTCGCTGGAGCGCAGCATACTCAGCATCAACGACGCCAGTTCGCGCAGTAAAGCGTCACCCGCCGCATGCCCGGCGCTGTCATTCACCGCTTTAAAGCGATCAAGATCGATAAACACCAGGGCATGTCGCTGATGTGTACTGTTTACCGTTTGCAGCAGGATACGCAGTTGTTTCTCAAAACTGGCGCGGTTGGCGAGATGCGTCAGTGCATCATGGGAGGCGCTGTAGCTCAGCTGGCGCAGCATTTTGCGTGATTCGGTAACGTCCTGAATCACCAGAACCGAACCAATATTGCTGCCGTCCAGAGTACTTAACGGCGTAATACTGTAATGCACGTCGTAACTGCCGCCGCTCCGACAGTGCAACACCACATCTTGTTCGATTGCGGAACGTGAGGTGTCGGCACTGTAAATGTTCTCCATTAATGGTCCGTTGTCGCCAAAAGTAATATGCAACACCGTCAGGAGCGGAACACCTAACGCTTCTTCCTGCGTCCAGCCGCTCATCTTCTCCGCCACTGGATTCATAAAGGTAATTTTCATCGCCATATCAATACAGACCACGGCTTCACCGATGGAATCAAGCGTAATGTGCAGGCGCTCTTTTTCCTGAAACAATGCCTCGTTAAGCTGTTTAACCTCAGTCATATCCATATTAATGCCGAGCAGGCGTTCGACTTCGCCTTCTTTATTCAGTACCCGGTTGGCGAGGGCGCGGATATGGCGAATACCGTCTTTTACGGTAATGCGAAATTCCAGTTTAAAGGGCGAGCGTGATTGCAACGAATCACGAATCACTTTTTCGGCATGCTGGCGATCTTCCGGCAGCACGCACTCGTACCACACCTGCCAGTTCGGTTTGATATGTGGAGAAATTTCATACAGCTCGAACATCCGCTTATCCCAGCTAAAAATATTCGGCTTCAACTCCCACTCCCAGATGCCAATCCCGCCCGCTTCGTTAGCCAGCGTGATGCGTTCCATCAGTTGCTGATTCACCTGTTCGGTGCGTTTTAGCTCGTTAATGTCTTCAATCTGAGCGATAAAATAGAGCGGCGTGCCATCCGTGTGGCGCACCAGTGAGACGGCAAGCAATGCCCAGACAACATCGCCATTACGGTTGTAGTAGCGTTTTTCCATTGAATAGGTGTTTATTTCACCGCTTATCAGCTTTTCAACCTGTTGGAGATCTTTATTGAGATCCTCCGGCCAGGTCAGTTGCTGAAAGGTGAGTCCGCGCAGCTCTTCCTGACTGTACCCGAGAAACTGGCAGAGCGCTTTGTTGGTTTGCAGCCATTGTCCCTCGGTGCCCACTAACGCCATACCGATAGCGGAATATTCCATCGCGTTCCGAAAGCGGGTTTCGCTTTCGGAAATGTGTTTGCGTTCCGCACGAAAGGCATACATCACCATGGTCATGATGTTGGCGGGCAGCAGGATCAGCAAAAACGGTAGCCACGGCATATGGCTCATCAGGTACGTACACGGCGTAGCAAGCAGGGAGGGATCCGCGGCCATCATCAGCGACACCATCATCACCGTGGTAAGGAAGATCAAAAAGGCTTCCATTCGTGGCAGGCGCACGGCGCTCCACATCAACAGCACAATAATGAAAGTAAAAGGCCACGGCAGATACAGCATCGAAAGCCAGCTTAACGTCAGTGTGATGGCTAACGTGAGCAGCGACTCAAAAAGCAACCGTGGGTTGCGATGGCGCAGCAGATAGTGTGGTTTAAATAACAATCCCAGCGGCACCAGTGCCAGTGCGCCGATGGATTCTGAAAGTACCCATATCAAAAATGCCCTGAGAGGATCGTCTCCGGGCGTCAGCAGGACAACCAGAACACCCCCCAACAGAGGCGGAACAATGGCGCTGCCGAGTGCCAGACGCAGCCAGTCAGCCAGATTTTGCAAGGGGTTATACCAAGGCAGCAATTTACGCAGTAGCACTGCCCCGACCACGGCTTCAACAATATTGATGGTCGTCCAGGTCATGTTCAGCGAGCTGGTGGAAAAAAGCAGGATGGATGCGGCGATATTTCCCAGTGAGCAGCTCAGCGCAATCCCCGGCCACATGCGCCCGGCATGGCGATAAAACGCCACCATCATGATGGACGTCGGGAACCATAGTGGGGCGAGTTGGGTGCCAAACTGCGAAAGCTCAAGCGAGAAAAGGGTAAAGATAAACGAGACTAAACCTAAACTGACCAGGTGAAGCAGCGGGTGGGGCAGGGCAATTAATACATGCTGTGATTGTTTGCTCATTACCGCTTTATCCGCAAGACCAGGTCGCCAGTATTCGTTTCTGTGTTTATGCTAGTACAAAAGTTTTACATTTTATATGCGAATTGCTCATAAAGTGACGTAAAGGCGGATAATTTGCGCAACTGCGTATAACATTTTTTACCTTGCATTAAAACTGAACAACGTAATTTGCCACCGGGAATTATTCGTCAACAATTACTCTGAGCGCGCGGCAACGCTATTCGACTGGTATCAGGCGGATGAAATCCCTATAATTGCCGCGTTTGGCGCTTCGTCGCCCCCTTCCTAACATCCAGGTTAATCAGGTCGCTAAATATATGACTGATCAGTCTCATCAGTGCGTCATTATCGGTATCGCTGGCGCATCGGCTTCCGGCAAGAGTCTTATTGCCAGTACCCTTTATCGTGAATTACGTGAGCAAGTCGGTGATGAACACATCGGCGTAATTCCCGAAGACTGCTATTACAAAGATCAAAGCCATCTGTCGATGGAAGAACGCGTTAAGACCAACTACGACCATCCCAGCGCGATGGATCACAGCCTGCTGCTTGAGCATTTACAAGCATTGAAACGCGGCTCGGCAATTGACCTGCCGGTTTACAGCTATGTTGAACATACGCGTATGAAAGAAACGGTGACGGTTGAGCCGAAGAAAGTCATCATTCTCGAAGGCATTTTGCTGCTGACGGATGCGCGTTTGCGTGATGAACTTAACTTCTCAATTTTCGTTGATACTCCGCTGGATATCTGTCTGATGCGGCGCATCAAGCGTGACGTTAACGAGCGTGGGCGTTCAATGGATTCCGTGATGGCGCAATATCAAAAAACCGTGCGCCCGATGTTCCTGCAATTCATTGAGCCTTCTAAACAATATGCGGACATTATCGTGCCGCGCGGCGGGAAAAACCGCATCGCCATCGATATATTGAAAGCGAAAATAAGTCAGTTCTTTGAATAAGCTTGATAAATTGTGTACCGTTCAGTGATAACCTGGTATGCCCTTGACGTAATTGGCGTTAAGGGAGTGATGCACGAAAGGAGAAAATGCCATGCGTCTGTGTGACCGAGATATTGAAGCCTGGCTTGATGAAGGCCGTTTGTCGATCAACCCACGTCCGCCAGTGGAGCGTATTAATGGCGCGACGGTGGATGTGCGCCTGGGCAATAAATTTCGTACCTTCCGTGGTCACACGGCAGCGTTTATCGATCTGAGCGGTCCCAAAGATGAAGTGAGCGCCGCGCTTGACCGCGTGATGAGCGATGAGATCGTACTCGATGAAAGCGAGGCGTTTTATCTTCACCCAGGAGAGCTGGCGCTGGCGGTGACGCTGGAGTCGGTGACGCTGCCAGCCGATCTGGTGGGATGGCTGGACGGGCGTTCCTCACTGGCGCGTCTGGGGCTGATGGTGCACGTCACCGCGCACCGCATCGATCCGGGCTGGTCTGGCTGCATTGTGCTGGAGTTCTACAACTCCGGTAAGCTGCCGCTGGCGCTGCGTCCGGGCATGTTAATTGGTGCGCTGAGCTTTGAGCCGCTTTCCGGCCCGGCGGCGCGACCTTACAACCGCCGTGAAGATGCGAAATATCGCAACCAGCAGGGCGCGGTAGCCAGCCGAATCGATAAAGACTAATTCAGGCCCATTGAGGATACCATGAGACGATTTCTGACGACGCTGATGATACTCCTGGTCGTGCTGGTGGCCGGGTTATCTGCGTTAGTGTTGCTGGTGAATCCGAATGATTTCCGCGACTATATGGTCAAGCAAGTTGCTGCACGTAGCGGTTATCAATTGCAGCTCGACGGGCCACTGCGTTGGCACGTCTGGCCGCAGCTTAGTATCCTCTCCGGGCGAATGTCTCTCACCGCCCAGGGCGCGAGTCAGCCACTGGTTCGCGCCGACAACATGCGTCTGGACGTGGCGCTTTTACCACTGCTGAGTCATCAACTGAGCGTTAAGCAGGTAATGCTAAAAGGGGCAGTGATCCAACTGACGCCGCAGACGGAAGCGGTACGCAGTGAAGATGCCCCGGTTGCACCACGCGACAATACCTTGCCGGATCTGTCAGACGATCGCGGATGGTCGTTTGATATATCCAGTCTTAAGGTGGCGGACAGCGTGCTGGTGTTCCAGCATGAAGATGACGAGCAGGTGACAATCCGCAATATTCGCCTGCAAATGGAACAAGATCCCCAACATCGTGGTTCATTTGAGTTCTCCGGGCGGGTTAATCGCGATCAGCGCGATCTCACGATATCCCTTAACGGTACGGTAGATGCTTCTGATTATCCGCATGATTTAACGGCGGCTATTGAACAAGTTAACTGGCAGTTGCAGGGTGCAGATTTACCAAAACAAGGTATTCAGGGGCAGGGGAGTTTCCAGGTCCAGTGGCAGGAGTCACATAAACGCCTTTCATTTAACCAAATTAGTTTGACCGCCAATGACAGTACGCTGAGCGGGCAAGCACAGGTCACGTTGACAGAGAAACCGGAATGGCAGCTGAGACTGCAATTCCCGCAACTGAATCTTGACAACCTCATCCCCCTTAATGAAACAGCGAATGGTGAGAACGGTGCCGCGCAGCAAGGGCAGAGCCAATCAACGTTGCCGCGCCCGGTCATTTCTTCGCGTATTGATGAACCGGCCTATCAGGGACTGCAAGGCTTTACGGCTGATATTTTGTTGCAGGCCAGTAACGTGCGCTGGCGCGGAATGAATTTTACAGATGTTGCCACGCAAATGACCAACAAGTCGGGTTTGCTGGAAATTACTCAACTGCAGGGCAAACTTAACGGTGGACAGGTTTCACTGCCAGGCACGCTGGACGCGACATCAATAAATCCGCGGATAAACTTCCAGCCACGGCTGGAAAACGTTGAGATTGGCACCATTCTGAAGGCGTTTAACTATCCGATTTCGTTGACCGGAAAGATGTCACTGGCTGGTGATTTCTCCGGTGCTGACATAGATGCCGACGCATTCCGCCACAACTGGCAAGGACAGGCACATGTCGAAATGACCGACACACGCATAGAAGGGATGAACTTCCAGCAGATGATTCAGCAAGCGGTAGAACGTAATGGTGGTGATGTGAAGGCCGCTGAAAACTTCGATAACGTGACGCGTCTTGACCGCTTTACCACCGATTTGACGCTGAAGGATGGCGTCGTGACGTTAAACGACATGCAAGGTCAATCGCCTGTGCTGGCGCTGACAGGGGAAGGCATGTTGAATCTGGCAGATCAAACCTGCGACACCCAGTTTGATATTCGGGTCGTGGGTGGCTGGAACGGGGAAAGTAAACTGATTGATTTCCTGAAAGAAACGCCAGTACCGCTGCGGGTTTATGGCAACTGGCAGCAACTCAATTACAGCCTGCAAGTGGACCAGCTGCTGCGCAAACATCTACAGGACGAAGCGAAACGTCGCCTGAATGACTGGGCCGAGCGGAATAAAGATTCCCGCAATGGCAAAGATGTGAAGAAGTTGCTGGAGAAGATGTAAGACAAGTTATGCAGATGGCGGCGTCAATTTGTCGCTATCTGTCTTTATAGCACTAAGCAGCATGTGGATATTGAACTTCAATACGTTGAATATGCAATCCTGCATGAGCCATCACTGTGATCAATTTATCGATACTAAATATCTGGATTTTACCCCTAGCAAGTTCAGATATGCGAGGTTGAGTGACCCCTAAAGCAGAGGCTGCCTGAGCCTGGTTAAACCCTTGTTGTTCAATCCAGTTATTAATGAGCGTAACAAGCTCGGCTCGGATTCGCATATTTTCCGCTTGCTCAGGGGGGCACTCACCGTATCCCACACACTATCAAAAGCTTCAATTTTCATTTTTCTGCTCCTGAACAAGTTCTTTATAGAGTCGTTTGGCTAAATCAATATCCGATTGACTGGTAGTCTGTGTTTTCTTTTAAAAACAATGCAATACGTAAACCGCTTCTTCAAATTTTGCGACATACATGACGCGATAGATCTTATCAGCATCGCGAGTAGGAATCTCTCGCACACCTGGGCCGATAGTTGAAAAAGGTTTCCAGTCGTATGGGTTTAACCCTTGTTGGAGCCTGTCGAGTTGATAGCCTATTTCCTGTCGAGACGATTCTGGAAATGCGCGTAAATCGTCAAGACGGGTATCAAGAAAACCCAGCTTTTTTCTCATTACTCCATCCTTAGATTATACTAAATTTTGTGTAAATCAAATGCGCAGTTTGAACCTGCGCATTTGATGTTTTATCACACCTCGTACTCCATCTCGCTATCCTTACGTAGCGGAAAAATCTGCACCTTCTGCACGCGATGGCTTTCCACCTGCAACGTTTTAAGCAAATAATCCCCCACCTGCACTTCTTCGCCAGGTTTAGGAATGCGCTGCAAATATTCCATCAACAGCCCGGCAATGGTGTGATATTCACGTTTTTCATCCAGCGGCAGCGGCACATATTGCACCAGATCTTCCAGCGGCATATGACCATTCGCCGTCCAGGAATCGTCGGCGTTTTTCTGAATATCATGGCGGGGGTCGATCTCTTCCACTTCGTTCGGTAAGTTACCGGCAATGGTTTCAGTGACGTCACTTAATGTCACAATCCCTTCCACTGAACCAAACTCATCCACGACAAAAGCAAAGTGCGTGCGGGCATTACGAAACTGCTCCAGGGCAGGTAACAAAGACAAGGTTTCCGGGAACACCAGTGGCTGGCGAATCAGCACCCGCAGGTTGAGCGGCTCGCCGCGCAATGACTGTTGTAGCAGGTCGATAATGTGAACAACACCGAGCAAATCTTCCGCGTCGTCACCGTCGGTAACTACTAGCCGCGTATGCTGATTTCGCTCCAGCAACTGGCGGATTTCTTCTTCCGGCGCGTTGAGATCGATATGCTCAATATCGTGGCGCGACGTCATAATGCTGCTAACGGTACGCTGGTTAAGATTAAGTACCCGCTCAATCATCCGCCGTTCCTGCGGATTAAAGATCTGCTGGTTACCATGATCCACCAGCATGGACGCGGTTTCGGCGTCTAGTTCCGCATCTTCTTTTTGCCCGCTAAGCAGGCGCATTACCGCTTCGGTAGTCCGCTGGCGCAGCGTCTGGTTAGCGGAAAGAAAACGTCTTCGGTTAAAGATAGCCAACTGATTGAGCGCCTCGATCATCACCGAGAAACCAATGGCAGCGTACAGATAGTCTTTAGGAATGACGAAGCCGAAACCTTCCGCCACCAGGCTAAAGCCAATCATCAACAGGAAACTTAGGCAGAGAATAACGATGGTCGGGTGGCTATTAACGAACTGGGTTAACGGCTTGCTGGCCATCAACATCAGGCTGATAGCGATAACCACGGCGGCCATCATGACCAGTAAATGGTCAACCATCCCGACTGCGGTAATCACTGAGTCGAGTGAGAAGATGGCGTCCAGTACCACAATTTGTGTCACCACCCCCCAGAAGTTCGCACCTTTGCGTTGTGTGGGATTATTGCTGTCTTTCCCTTCCAGCCGTTCGTTCAGCTCCATCGTGGCTTTGAACAACAGGAAGAAACCACCAAACAGCATGATTAAATCGCGGGCGCTAAAGGTAAACGAGCGGAAGCTGAACAGCGGTTGAGTCAGTGTGACCAGCCAGGAGATTGACGTCAGCAATAACAGGCGCATTAACATCGCCAGCAGGAGCCCGGTAACCCGTGCGCTGTCGCGCTGCTTAGGCGGTAGTTTTTCGGCGAGGATGGCAATAAAGACCAGGTTATCAATACCGAGGACCAGTTCGATCACAATCAACGTGATTAACCCAGCCCAGATAGACGGATCGGCAATCCATTCCATAGTAAGCTCAAAACCTATTTGTTGTATGATAAATATCACAATCTGATCATGAATAAATCATGGTAGAATTGCAATATATGATGGAACAGTACACGCTCTTGCATCTGCGACATTTTTAGGTGATAATACTTAGAAGAATATTTATAGAACAAGTAAGTTGTGCTTAATTATCGACGATAGTATACTAAGCAAGTTGGTAGCTTTTAAGCCAAGGGCGGTAGCTTTCACTTTTTATTATGAAAAAGTGCCGAAAGCACGCGTGTGAAGTGCTTAAAAGATATACTTAAGAAGGATTCATTGAAAGATAGGATTTTTGATGTATAACTGCCAGCGACATATTTTCTTGGTTCCGTTAAAGACAGTTACTGGTCAATTTTTAGATAAAATAAAAACACTAAGCAGCAATGCGGATAGTCGTTTCTTATTTTTGTTAAGTATTCAAGATTACAGTAGTTATCTACAGGCGGTAAAAAACTATCTTTGGGCAAAGAACGTTAGGATTATTTCACCTAGGAAATTCTATGATCGTACTGAGCATTGGGAATATATAACTAAGTATGCGTATGCTAATATAGAATATGATACTTTTTCGTATTATTTTTTTGGCGATACATTACGACTAAAATCTTTTCCTCAGATTACTGATGAGAGTGATATTTATATCAACGACTACTGTATTGATTTTTGGGTAAATGTTAAAGAAAACGTATCGCATAAGGAAATTGAAAAAAAAACAGCTAATGAAATAATTCGCAATAGTCTTTTAATGGGAAGGCCATTATTCGCACCACTACAGAAAATTATATTTAAAAAAAGAATAGTTCCCCAAATGATATTTGAACATAAGAATAGCTATGTTTGTGATCAACTGATAATTTATTATCTAATTGCTAGCGGTAATAAAGTTAAATTCATTAAATCTCCATTTTATAGAGTAAACAGTGAGAGCAGATTATTTTCTGCAACAATAAGCTTTTTTGATGTTATTAAACAACAGCTTTATCTTTATGCAAAATTACGTTGTGTTATTGGATTCCCTATGATTTTGCTTCGTACCATCTTCAAATTTTTATTCAACTAGATAGAACCAAATGTTATGAAAAAACTAATTGTCGATATAGATATGACTCTTACTAAAGGCAAGGGAGTTGTGGGGTATGAAGATGCTATTGTTAATGAAGAAATGGTGGAAAAATTAAGAGAGTATAAAAACGATGGTTTTACCATAGTCTTGAATACAAGTCGAAATATGAATTCTTATAACAATAATGTAGGTCTTATTAATAAAAATACGTTGCCGATAATCATTAATTGGCTTAATGCGAATAACATTCCATATGATGAAATTTATGTCGGGAAACCGTGGTGTGGACATGAGGGATTTTACATTGATGATAAGGCTATCAGGCCAAGTGAGTTTATAAACAAGAGTTATGGAGAAATAATTGAATTATTAAGGGGTGAAGAGTGATTATTATATTATCTGCTCAATATATCGAGCAGGATTTGCGCGCTGAATTTGGTGAGATCCCTCCATCATTTTTACCTGTAGGAAATAAAAGACTTTACAGCTATCAGATAAATAATATCCGTAATGCAAACCCAAACGAAGACATATTCCTAACATTACCTAAATCTTTCGAAGTTAGTTCATGGGACTTGAGAGAGCTTCAAGAACGCAATATTAATATTATTAGAATTGATGAGAGTTTTTCTTTAGGTCAGTCAATTGCTTTTACTCTTTCTTCAATTTGTACAACAGAAAATGATAATATTATTATCTATTATGGTGACACTTTGTTAAGGGATGATATAAAGACTGGCAATTTAGGCAGGGATGTTATCTATACTTCGCGTTCGGACTTTAACTATGCCTGGATGAAGATAAATAATAGGTTTGAAGATAAAGATATTGTCTTTTGTGGTATATTGAGCATAACTAACCCACAGTTGCTTATTCGCAATTTAATTAGTACAAATTTTGATTTCGAAAAAAGTCTTTTAAAATATAATGAAACTAATAGATTTGAGCAGGAACACCGTGAAGATTGGCTGGACTTTGGTCATCTAAATACTTTCTATGATTCAAAAACTATTGTTACTACTGAAAGAGCATTTAATGAGCTAACGATAAATAAATATTTCGTCGAAAAGCGTTCACAGAAAAAGAAAAAACTTCATGCAGAAGCTAATTGGTTTTCCAATGTTCCTGAGACAATGGCATGCTATATACCTATGCTAATTAGTCATGGGGATGAACCAACAGGATATCGTTATAAGCTTGAGTATTTATATTGTCCGACTCTAACAGAATTATTTGTTTTTGGCCATCATCCATTGGATATTTGGGAACAAATCATAAGTAGTTGTTTTAAATTTATTACTAATTGTTATGAAATAAAGAATCCACAATCTACAGTTGATTTCTACTCATCGTTGATAGCAAAAAACGAGAACAGGCTAAATGAATTTATTAAAGAAAATCCTCGCTTCGCTAATCTGATAAAAGACTGTGATGGCAACGAATACTATCTTAAGGATATGTTAAATGAACTCCATCAGTATATTAATAAGGATTCAACCCAATCATTTGTTCACGGGGATTTTTGTTTTAGCAATATATTATATGATTTTAAAAAAAATGATATAAAAGTTATTGACCCGAGAGGAATCGATTTTGATGACGCGATCAACATCTATGGTGACATTCGTTATGATTTGGCCAAAATCTTGCACTCAGCAATAGGTAAATACGATTATATTATTTCAGATAGATTTTTTGTCGAAGATGATGGTGTCAAGATTACGTTGGATATCGCAGTCGGTGGAGTTGATCTAAGGAAGATCATTAAGAAAGAATTCAAAAAATCAATATTTGATTATCAAGAAATCCTTGCGATAACAATAACACTGTTCTTATCAATGTTGCCATTGCACTACGACCGTCCAGATCGACAGACCGCTTTCATTGCTACGGCTATAAACCTATATAAGGAGTTGAAAAAATGATTATTATTCCGATGGCAGGGCTGAGTAGTCGCTTCTTTAATGCTGGATTTAAAGAGCCAAAGTATAAACTCAGAGCGCATGGTAAAACACTGTTTGAGTGGTCAGTAAAAACATTTGAAAAACTCTATCAGACAGAAAAGTTTATTTTTATATGTCGCGATGTATTTGATACCCCTAAGTTTATAGTATCAGAGATGAAACATGTTGGAATAAAAGATTATGAAATTATAGTCCTAACTGCTGAAACTCGTGGTCAGGCCGAAACTGTATTTCTTGCTTTAGATAAAGTTCCTGATAATGAACCGTTGATTATTTTTAACATTGATACTTATCAACGCCACTTTGATTACATGCATGAATCTAACGATGCGTATCTAGAAGTTTTCAAGGGAGAAGGAGAGCATTGGTCCTTCGCGAAACCAGTCATGGAAGGCTCTAATTTAGTGGCTCAGACGGCTGAAAAGAAACGCATTTCAGAATTATGTTCTAATGGCGTCTATGGGTTTAAAAACAAAAAAATCTTTATTAACGCATATATTGATTTGATTCGTAGTAATCCCGGTGAATTGTATATAGCTCCAATGTTTAATTTTATTATAAAACAAAACATGGAAGTGAAATATAAAGAAGTAAATATTGCAGACCATATTTTCATGGGAACACCAAATGAGTATAACAATTTCTTAGGTAGGGCTGATGTTTAAATTAGCATTTTTGGATATTGTAGGCGGGTTAAAGAAATGTCATTTCTGGTCTTATATGGCTTGGCAGGAGATTTTAATTAGATATCGCCGTAGTGTGCTTGGTCCTTTTTGGATCACAGTAAGCACAGCGATTTATGTTGTCGCTATTTCAACCGTTTTTTCAGCACTGTTTCATCAGGATATTCGCCATTATCTTCTCTACATGGCATTGGGGATAATGATTTGGAATTATATTAACCAAACAATTGTTGAAACTTCGGACTCTTTTATTTCTTGCTCTGGCTTTATTAAACAGATTCCGATTGAAAAAACTGTTTTTATATACCAAGCGATCACCAGAAATATATATTTTTTTCTGCACAACGTTGTTGTTTTAATTATATGTTTATTATTTTTAGATAGCACGCTTAATTTATATACCGTTAGTAAGGCAATTCTAGGTTTTTGCATTTTAACATTTAATTTATTCTTCGTCGCATTGACATTGTCATGCCTTTGCACTCGGTTTATGGATTTAAGGCAAATTGTGCTGTCCATCTTACAGATTGGCATGCTGGTTACTCCTATTATGTGGATTCCAACAGAGTCAATGCGTACAAAGGTATTTATATTAGAATGGAATCCTATATATCATTTCGTTGATTTTATTCGAATGTCACTATTACCATCTGATTTTCCCCCTGCTGTAATACATCCTAGTCTGAAATATATTATCGTGTTTACTTTAATAAATATGATGGTTGGTTTTATCGTATTTGCAAAATCAAGAAAAAATATATCTTATTGGGTTTAATTTATGAAGTCTTATGTATCATTAGAAAATGTAGCTGTCAACTATCCGATATTTGATGTTAAATCAAGATCATTAAAAGCTAATTTTATCCGTTTAACTACAGGTGGTAAGGTATCATCAAATGCAAAATCCGTTACTGTAAATGCGCTGAAAGATATTAACATTGAGTTAAAACATGGAGATCGTCTTGCATTGATTGGGCACAATGGTGCAGGAAAATCAACATTATTAAAGACTATTGCTGGAATTTATGAACCTTCAGAAGGTAAAATATCAACAACGGGTAGTATTGCAAGTTTACTTGATATTAATTTAGGGATGAATCCTGAATTATCTGGGCGGGAGAATATCTATTCGCGTGGAATGCTCTTAGGACTGTCTAGGAAAGAAATCAATAATATTAGTGAAGATATTATCGAATTTACTGAACTCGCTGATTTTATAGATTTACCAGTTCGAACTTACTCTTCAGGTATGTCAGTTAGGTTGGCGTTTGCTATCTCCACAGCTGTTAAACCGGAAATACTTTTACTTGATGAGATTATTGGCGCTGGTGATGCAAATTTTATGGAAAGAGCCCGTTGTCGGATCAGTGATTTAATTGACTCCGTTGGTATTCTCATATTTTCTTCACATTCAGAACAGGATGTTAGAGATTTTTGTAATCGTGGTATAGTTCTTAATGCTGGTAGTATTGTGTTCGATGGCTCTGTTGATCAGGCTTTCGAATATTATAAATGGGCAAAATCTTGAATTCATATTATGAAAATATCCTAATGGAAGCATCGATAAAATGATGGTTGCAATAATTATGTCTGTTTATAAAAAGGATAAAGCACTGCCCTTGTATTGGGCTATGCAAAGTCTGTTGCACCAAACCTATAAGAATTTACTTATCTTTATCAGATTGGATGGTGATGTAGAAACTGATGTGGAAACGTTACTTTTTACTTTACAAAAAAATTATCAGAACATCATTTTATCGAGGAATAGTGTTAATTTGGGCTTAGGCTACTCACTTAATAAGTTGATTGATACTATCTTACTTGATCATCCTGATATTCAATTTATTGCCAGAATGGATGCCGACGATATTTGTCATTTGAGTAGGATTCAGCGGCAAGTTGAATGTCTTGATAAGACTCCCAGCATTGATGTTTTGGGCACGGCATGTCAAGAATTTGGGCTTTATAACAGAGTGATTACCAAGAAGGATACAGATGTACTGCTAAAAAAAAATATTTTAAAAACTAGTCCATTTATCCATCCATCAGTTATTTTTAGAAGGAAAATATTTGAAGACGGCAACCGATATCCGCTTAATACGTTTTTGTCTGAAGACTTAGCTCTTTGGCTTGATTTATCGTTAAAAGGATATGGTTTTGGAAATCTCAATGAGGCTCTACTTTTTTATCGTATAAATAATGTAACGCTAAAACGTCGATCGAATATAAAAAAAGCTATTTCAGAATTAATAATTAGGTTTAGATATCTTAAGGTTAAAAAAAATAATATAGTATTCAATTGTCTTTGGATTGCCGGGCATCTTATACTAAAAATAATGCCCGTGTGTTTAGTTAGAGTTGCATACCGATTATTTCGTTAGTTTGTTCAGTATTTCTTTTATTTTGTTTTTCTGGTTGTTTGACATTCTTTTTATGAGAAACTGTGATAACGGAGCGTATATAAAAGGCATTAATATAGAGAAATATTTTTTATTCATTCCTTTGTGCTTGTAATCATCAATCATATACGTAAACTCAGGGTGTTTTCGGGCTAATAAGAATAGGCATTCTTTTGTTGAATAGCATTGAGTATTGTAATAACTTTCAGCTTTATAAAATTTACTTGCTCTTAAGCTTATATCACTAGGGTGGGCAATAATAAAATATTCAATAAATATATCCTCGAAATCAGTTATGATCTTGTCGTTGAATTCGTTATGAAATGAGATCGGGAAATTTTTCTCTTCTTTGAAGATATAGTGTAGAGTTAACCATTGCTCTACAGCAAATCTTGAACGAAATTTCCTTTCGAATTCATTACTATTTTTGTGATGAGGATTCCTTTCATACCAAGTGGCATACTCAAAAGGGTATTCTGGAGCTGAAAAATAGGATAGCAAATCATTCTTGTAGCCCAGTTGCAACATATCACTTATATGATATGCCATTCTTTCAGAAAAACGTGGGTTTATTGAAAAAATACTAGATGTAATAATTCTGCCTTTTTTATCATGAGCTTTGGGTATTTTATTTATTTTTGTCCAAAGTTCAAGAATGCTACTATCAAGTATAATTTGATCTGTTCTTAAGCGTAGTACGAGTTCATTTTTGGCCACCAATATTCCTTCGTATGCACATTTTATCTGTTTATTAATATTATTGTTTACGTTGATGTTTTGTATATCGCTAAACTTTAAAGAAGGTAGCTCCCCTGTAGGGTTGCAATAAATTATTTTATCTACTAGAGTGTTTTCTTTTACATCAGATATAAGTTTTTTATCGTTTGTTGAGATTATTATTTCACTGTTAGCGAATATTTTATTTATCTTATTTATTGTGTAATTTATACTGTATTCTTTGTACTGTGGGCCACAAATAACAATGCTAATAGGCGTCATGCTTCCTCCTTTTTTCTTCGTCAGATATTACATTTTTTTTATGAGAGAGGCAATGTAAATGTAGACAGTTATTACTGATAAGTGACTAAAAAAGTAATATGTGTTATTGATTTTGCATTGAGTTGAGTAAATATTATACGAGGTTTTATGAAAAAAGATATTAAGGTGGCTGTTTTACTTTATGGATTTCTTCGGACAGCAGATCTTACAGTTGGTTCTCTCATTAGAAACGTTGTTGATGTTAATAACGCTGATATCTTCTATTTTGGTCCTGATTCATCAGATAGCCCCACTCAAATTCATAAGGGGATTTTAGATAGCTCTGGATTTGTTAAAATTAATCCTAAGGGGGAGGCTCATGAGATACCTTGTGGTATTGAGGATAAATTAGTTAGTATATATGGAGATAAATTAAGAAATTATAAATTACATTATAAAAAGTTTGATGATTTTAATGAGCAAACATCCTTTGTTGATAAAAATGAATATTTGTTTAATCTAAATCCTGCACGATTTGTTAGTATGTTTTATAATATGCAGGGGGCTTATGAGTTAATGAATGAATATGAGGAAAAGCAAAATTTTAGATATGACGTAATTATTATTACAAGACCTGATCTTTCGTTCTATGCACCTGTTTCTGCTAAAAATATACGACATGGTTATGTTTATATACCAGCAGGTGAGGGATTTTGCCCGCATACTGGTAATAGAAATATTGGGTTATCACAAGTCTTACCATACAGAAACCGTTCCGAAGGCAAAATGGTACCATCAGGAGTAGGTTTTAATGACCAATTGTTGGTGCTCACTGGAAAAACAGCTAGCTGTATGGAGAATCTTCTTGATTCTGTATTGATGTATATGAGAGAAAAAGTTCCTTTAACTCCGGAGACGCTCTTATACTATCATCTTGTAGTAAATAATCATTTAAAAGTTCAATACATAATGGAGTGGCCATATGAAATAGTTCGCTCAGATGATGTTGAAACGATTACAGTGACAGACTTGATGATTATGGATTTAATTGATAAATATCATCCTGTCGTGAAAGCCAGAATCAGTCGTCATCCCATAAAATATTTATTTAAATATGGGCGGATTAGATGGAGAGCATTTGTCAATAGGTACTTAAGATAATAATTCTTCTATATGTGTGTTTTTTTATTAGTATCGCGATGCTATAAATTATTTGATTGTTGATAGGTGGTTACATGCAGAGTAATAAATATCTATTTGCCCATTATCTTAGGGGGCTTGCAGCCATAACAGTTATATTTGCACATTATGGTTCTGCATATTTTAATGCGAACCCTTTTTTGTCCTCAATTGTTAATGTGCCAAGACTTACTGACACATCATATCCATGGATTATCCAACAATTTCCATTTGATTTTCCTGGCTTTTTAGCAACTTTTGGTGTTTGTGTTTTTTTTATGATTAGTGGGTTCGTGATTCCTATTTCGATTGAAAAATATAAATGCTGTATGTTTTTAATTAAGCGATTTTTTCGGCTTTTTCCTACTTATTTATTTGTTTATGGAGTGAATCTGCTGGTTGCATTGATGGGGTATCTAATATTTAAAGGACATGGTGTTTTTTATCCTTTTGATATTAAAGATGTTTTGTCATCATCCTTAATAGGAATTAATACCTTTATCAATGGAGTGGTGGGGTTGGACCCAGTTGCGTGGACGCTGGCCATCGAGATTCTGTTTTATTTTACAATGGCGGTAGTTTTTAACGTTGTGTTTAAACTAAAAAACAAGCGTGAGATTGGCTTATTTGATATCTTAATGTTGAGTTTTCTTTTAAATTTATGCGTTATAAAACTCTCTAAATACTATGATGTCCTCTTCCCTGCTGGGGGGGGATTAAATGGTGCTTCACTGATCAAAGCTCTGTTCTTTATATCTGTTATGTTGCTGGGGACGAGTTTTTACTTACATGCTAAGGGCCGGATTACTGCTCGAGCATTATTTTTCACTCTAGTTGCTCAATTCTGGGGAATAGTATATGTAAGTATGCATATACATCAATCAGCCATGTATATAGACTCTTCTAGAGTGTTTAGTTGGATAGGGATTACAATTCTTGTTTTTTCTTTTTGTTATTTTATGGATTCTCAGATAAAAGAACATAAAGTTTTTGGCTTTTTTGGTGATATAAGCTACCCTCTTTACCTTTGCCATTCCTATATTGGTTATTTAATCTTAGGGGTGGTTTCTAGTTATCTACCTATACTGCCGCGTTCATTCATTATTTTATTGCCCCTTCCATTCGTTATTACTGTTGCATGGTATATTCACAAATATGTTGAGATGCCGAGTAGTAGATTTTTACCACAAAAAACGGTTATTAATAATTACTTTATCAAATAGTCACCGAAAGAAAATACCTGTTGTTTGTTTTTATGAATCCCAAAGCTGAGTTGTTTTTCTAATGCTTAATAGCGTATAGTGGTGTGTTTGTTAATTTAGATTGAAAATTAATATTTACACTTAAGTTTGGTCTGAAGATAGACCTTAATCTATGTATTGTAGGAGCACGTAATGTCGAAACAACAGATTGGCGTTTTCGGTATGGGGGTAATGGGGCGAAATTTAGCGCTCAATATCGAAAGCCGTGGTTATACCGTATCTATTTTCAATCGTTCCCGTGAAAAAACCGAAGAGGTTGTTAATGAGAATTTTGGTAAAAAAATAGTTCCATATTATACGCTAAAAGACTTTGTTGAGTCACTTGAAACACCTCGTCGTATTCTGCTAATGGTTAAAGCAGGTGAAGGAACTGATGTTGCTATAGATTCTCTCAAACCATACCTTGATAAAGGAGATACGATTATTGATGGTGGTAATACCTTTTTTAAAGATACCATTCGCAGGAATTGTGAGCTTTCTCTTGAAGGCATTAATTTTATTGGCGCAGGTATTTCAGGTGGAGAAGAGGGAGCATTGAAAGGACCTTCCATTATGCCTGGCGGACAGAGAGAAGCCTATGAATTGGTTGCTCCTATTCTGTCTAAAATTGCCGCAGTAGCCGAAGATGGTGTCCCATGTGTTACCTACATCGGTCCTGACGGAGCGGGTCATTATGTGAAGATGATTCACAATGGAATTGAATATGGCGATATGCAGTTAATCGCAGAAGCTTATTCTTTGCTGCGAAGTGGTCTGAATCTGAGCAATGAAGAACTTGCACAGATATTTACTGATTGGAATAACGGTGAACTGAGCAGTTATCTGATCGATATTACTAAGGATATCTTCATCAAAAAAGATGAAGATGGTAATTACCTCGTTGACATTATTCTTGATGAAGCTGCTAACAAAGGGACTGGCAAATGGACCAGCCAGAGCGCTCTGGAGCTCGGCGAGTCGCTGTCGTTGATAACTGAGTCTGTGTTTGCACGTTACATTTCTTCTATGAAAGATCAGCGTGTTACCGCGTCTAAAGTCCTTTCCGGACCGCAAGCGCAACCGGTCGTTGATAAGGCAGATTTCATTGAAAAGGTCCGTCGTGCATTGTACTTGGGAAAAATCCTCTCCTATGCTCAGGGCTTCTCACAATTACGTGCTGCTTCGCAAGAGTACAACTGGGATTTGAATTATGGCGAGCTAGCCCAAATTTTCCGCGCAGGCTGCATTATCCGTGCTCAGTTCCTGCAGAAAATCACTGATGCTTATGCTGAAAATCCTCGGATTTCTAACTTGCTTTTGGCACCGTACTTCACGAAAATTGCGGATGATTATCAACAGGCTCTGCGTGACGTTGTTGCTTATGCGGTCCAGAATGGTATTCCAGTTCCAACTTTCGCTGCAGCAGTGGCATATTATGACAGCTATCGTGCAGCTGTCCTCCCAGCCAATTTGATACAGGCGCAGCGCGATTTTTTTGGTGCGCATACTTATAAGCGTACTGACAAAGATGGTGTATTCCATACAGAATGGCTTAAATAGTCACGAATAACTAATCTGAAAAAACTCCAAGAAGCCCGGCGCTTGCACTCGGGCTTTTTGACCTTTCCTGAATAGTTTTGATTTGTGTCTTATTTAAATCCGGAGAACGTGATGATGACTCAATTCAACCTTGCCTTACGTCATTATTCTCTATCCTTTAAATAGTTCGAAAAAAGTGAGATGACCTATAAGTAGGTCCGACTGCGGTATAGTATCAAGAGGGCTACGATGTTCTTGTCGCTGTGTTAATATGGTCAACCTGAACGGAGTCCTGACATTCCTAACCTAGTGAAGAGAAAACCGTCTGTACCTTAGATAATTGGCCCGCTCACGGTAATGACTCCAACTTACTGATAGTGTTTTATGTTCAGATAATGCCCGATGACT
>ERZ840096.471-NODE-471-length-59469-cov-8.654677_pt1 | contig 59469 bp, 56 predicted proteins | sample MGYA00519878_ERZ840096 | MGnify/ENA primary metagenome ERZ840096 (study PRJEB31850, sample SAMEA3708865) | human gut metagenome | biome: human gut; feature: human-associated habitat; material: faeces | place: China | collected 2014 ...
CCGTTGCATTATCGTCCGACAGCTGTCGGACGATAATGCAACGGATGTCGGACGAATACTTTTTAGCCGATGAAGAATTACTTCACCGTTTCTTCGGAAAGAGTCCGTTGCAATGCCGGAACCTGTTCGTGATGCCGGGCCGGGGGAAGGCGGACCATGCACCGCGGATGATAAATACCTACCAATGGTGATTGCGCGGTATGACATATACGGGATACGGCTTCATGCAATTACCTACAATAAGCGATTGTGCGGATGGTTGCTAATATAGACCTTTGCACCGGTTTATTAACAACATCATAATCGTTATAAAATTGAAAACATATACATTTAGATTTTCTCTTCTGTTCGTTCTTTTGCAGATGTCTCTCTCTATCTATTCGCAGAGAGGGGGAGGGATGGTTTCGGGCAGAATCCTTTCCACGGAAAAAGAAACTGTAGATTTTGCAACCGTGTATCTGAAAGGGACAAGTTATGGAGGAACCACCAATCAGGAAGGCCTCTATCACATCAAGGCGCCTGCCGGTGATTATACGCTGGTTGTATCGGCCGTAGGCTATACGAAAGTAGAAAAGGAGATAAAGCTGGTTGAAGGTGAGAGGGTGAAGCAGAATATCACCATTGCTCCCGAGACGCAACAGCTGGATGAGGTGACCATCGTTTCTACCGGAGTGAGCCGGGTGAAAAGGTCGGCGTTCAATGCGGTGGCGGTCGATACTAAGGAACTGCAGAACACCACGAAGAATCTGAGCGATGCCTTGACCAAGGCTCCGGGCATGAAGCTTCGTGAGTCGGGTGGGGTAGGTTCGGACATGCAGCTCATGCTGGACGGCTTCAGCGGAAAGCACGTCAAGATATTCATTGACGGGGTGCCGCAGGAAGGAGTCGGGAGCTCCTTCAGCCTGAACAATATCCCGGTGAACTTCGCTGACCGTATAGAGGTATATAAAGGGGTAGTTCCCGTAGGCTTTGGAACGGATGCCATTGGCGGGGTCATCAATATTGTCACCAACAAGAAACGCCGGAACTGGTTCCTGGATGCTTCTTATTCGTATGGTTCGTTCAATACCCACCGTTCGTATGTCAATTTCGGACAGACTTTCAAGAATGGTTTCAGCTATGAAATCAATGCTTTCCAAAACTATTCGGACAATGACTACCATGTGGAGGCGCCGGTGAAGAACTTTGAGACAGGCAGCTTCAACGAAAGTGAGAAGGTACGTGTGAAACGTTTCAACGATACCTATCATAATGAAGCCATTGTAGCCAAGGCAGGTGTGGTGGATAAGAGCTGGGCAGACCGGCTGATGTTCGGCTTTACCTACTCGCACATGTACAAGGACATACAGACCGGTGTGCGCCAGAAGACTGTCTTCGGAGAAAAGCACCGCTTCGGCCATTCACTGATGCCTTCGATGGAATACAGCAAGCGCAACCTGGTAATCAAGGGGCTGGATATGGTGCTGACTGCCAACTACAACCGCAATGCCACTACGAATGTGGATACTGCCCGTTACGAGTACAACTGGCTTGGTGAGAAACATCCGTTGAACAGCCCCGGAGAACAATCCCGCCAATATTCCCGTGCCGACAATGACAATTGGAACGGCACATTGACCATGAACTATCGCATAGCCCGTGCACACATGTTGACCTTCAACCACGTATTGAGCACTTTCCGTCGCGACAATACTTCGTTGCTGGCGGCAGAAGAGCAGACTGATGCGATTGCCAAACAGACCCGCAAGAATATTTCCGGTCTGTCCTATCGCCTGATGCCTTCTGACAAATGGAATGTTTCGGCATTCGGCAAATACTACCGCCAATACGTGGCAGGCCCTATGGCCGAAGACGGTACGGGCAGCAACTATGTGCGTACCAGCCGTACGGTTGATTCCTGGGGGTATGGCGCGGCCGGAACCTATTTCATCCTTCCCGGCCTGCAGGCGAAGCTTTCTTATGAAAAGGCCTTCCGCCTGCCCACCATCGAGGAAATGTTTGGTGACGAGGACCTGGAAAGCGGTGACATTGGCATCCGTCCGGAAAAGAGCGACAATGTCAATTTCAACTTGAGTTACTCCGGAAGTTTCGGAAAACATTCCGTTTATCTGGAGGGAGGTGTGGTATATCGGAATACAGAAGATTATATCCAGCGTAACGTGCAGGATTTGAGTGGCGGGAAAGAAGGTGCCACTTATATCAACTATGGAAAGGTCTTGACAAAAGGATATAATGTATCGGCACGCTATAGCTTTGGCCGCTGGCTGAGTGTGGGCGGTAACTTTACACAGATGAATGTGCGCGACAATGAGAAGTGGCAGATTGGCAGCACGGGAAATTCCGTACAGAATCTGGGTTATAAGGCACGTATTCCCAATGTACCCTATCAGTTTGCCGATTTCGACGTGAACTTCTACTGGCGCGACCTTTGGAAGAAAGGGAATGTATTGTCCGTGACCTACGACAATCAGTACATGCGCAGCTTCTCTTATTATTCGCAGGCTGTGGGCAGTAAGAATAACGATTTCATGGTGCCCGACCAGTTTTCCCACAATTTGACGTTGAGCTACAGCTTGAAGCAGGGCCGCTACAATCTTTCGTTTGAGTGCCGCAACTTTACGGATGAAGATTTGTACGACAATTTCAGCCTCCAGAAGGCGGGACGCGCATTCTATGGCAAGATACGTGTACATTTCGGAGATTGACAGGACAGTTTTCATGACAGGCAACGCGAGTCAGCGGTTATGTAGGCATGACAGGACACGCTGAGGGCTGATTCGCACAGGTATTAATTATAGTAAAAAAGAAGAAACAATGAAGAAGAATTATTTTTTTGCCGGTCTTCTGGCGACAGCGATGACCGGAATGGCTTTGACAGCTTGTTCGGATGACGATGAACCGAAGCCCGGTGATTCCGGCGATTCCAAAGGAAATTATGTGATCGCCGCCACGGTGAACGCGTCGGGCGGCAAGACGCCCGTCTTATTGACGGCCCGGTCGCTGGAAAGCGGTGAGATTACTGCTGCCGGTAACGGCCTTGTGAACGACGGCGCCAGTTATTGGGTATTTTATGGCAATAAATATCTGTATGGATTGACGTATAATCAAGGGAGTGACGCTGCCACTCAGTCTTTTGTCATGAATGCGGATAACGAGATAGAGAAGCGTCCCCAACAGTATAACACCAAGCGTTTCACTACTTACGGGTTTTATGAACAGTACATCATGACTACTTCTACCGGAGACGGACCGACGGAGTTGAATGATGACCATGGATATACTCCCAAATCCTTCCTGGTCTCTTACCTGGATGTGGAAAAGCAGGAGTATCAAACGAATAAGGTGACCAAAGACACCCCGTTCCTTTCGGAAAACTTCTTGGGGAATGGAGAGTTCGTGACGCTGACCGGTATCGAGCAAGTGGGCGGCAAGATTTATTCGGCTGCCACTCCTATGGGGTTGAGCCAGTATGGCTGTGCGCAGACCCATGAGGACGGCAGTTATAAATGGGTATTGCCCGGCAATGAGGGCTTGATAAAGACGGAGTCCGGCGGTTCGGGAAGCAGCCAGTACAAGAAAGGCGAGTTGCAATGGACACAATTCCCTGATGAGTGTTGGGTAGCTATTTTTGCCGACCAGACATTGACGGAGCGGAAACTGCTCAAGACGGATAAAATCAGTTACGCTGCCGGACGCTACAAGTCCCAATACTATCAGATGGTCTGGCGTGCTGATGACGGCTATGTATATGTATTCTCTCCGAGCTATGCCAAGACTGCGAGTGATGTGAGGCAGCAGACTACGTTGCCTGCCGGAGTCGTACGTATTGACACCAAGGCCGAAGATTTCGATGCCGGTTACTATTATAATCTTGAAGAGAAGGCAAACGGTGCTTCTTTCCTGCGCACTTGGTATATTTCCGGCAACTATTTCCTGATGCTGATGTATGACAAGGCTATTACCGCCTCTGATAAAGTGGCGAACCGACTGGCTGTATTTGATGTTTCAACCGGTAGTTTGACTTATGTAAATGGAATTCCAAGTGATGTTTCCGGCTTTGGAGATACTCCGTATATAGAAAATGGCAACGCTTATATCGCCGTGACAACCACTTCGGGAAATCCTGCCATCTATAAGATAACCCCTGCCGATGCCACGGCTACCAAAGGGCTGGTTGTCAATGCGACCCAACTGAACGGTATAGGTAAACTGGAATAAAGATCCCATGAAGAACATTTTCCGTAATATACATTTATGGCTTTCGGTTCCCTTCGGACTTCTGATTGCGCTCATTTGCTTCTCCGGGGCCATGCTGGTATTCGAGACAGAAGTAACGGAGTTTTGCCGCCGCGACCTTTACTATGTAGGGAAAGTAGGGGCGGCCCCTCTGCCGATGGGTGAGGTAGCCGAAAAAGTGGCTGCCGCTTTGCCGGACAGCGTATCGGTGACGGGAATCAGTGTCTTTGCCGATCCGGAACGTGCCTGGCAAGTGAACCTTTCAAAACCCCGACGGGCCTCCATCTATGTAGATCAGTACACGGGTGAGGTAAAGGGCCGGTATGAGCGTGCGCCGTTCTTTCTGCTCATGTTCAAGCTGCATCGGTGGTTGCTGGACAGTATGGAACCCGGAGGGGGAATCTTTTGGGGAAAAATGATTGTCGGTACCAGTACGCTGATGTTTGTATTTGTATTGATATCGGGTCTGGTTATCTGGTGGCCGCGTACAAAGAGGGCTTTGAGGAACAGTCTGAAGATTACGGCAAATAAAGGTTGGCGCCGCTTCTGGTACGGCTTGCATGTGGCCGGCGGCATGTATGCGTTGGTTTTTCTCTTGGTGATGGCACTTACCGGACTCACATGGTCCTTTTCCTGGTATCGTGCCGGTTTCTATAAAATATTCGGAGTGGAAATGCAGCAGGGCAACGGGGGGCATGATGCCAAGGCACAGGCAGGCCGCCACGAGGGAGGCAAGGATAAAAGGGAAAGACCTTCGTCACCTTACAGGCATTGGCAGCAGGTATATGAGGAACTGAAAGGCCGTAATCCGGATTTCAGTCAAATTACGGTTTCCAAAGGGACGGCTTCGGTGGCTTTCAATCGCTATGGTAACCGGCGGGCGGCCGATCGCTATACATTTAATCCCCGTAACGGTGAAATAACCGGAACTTCCTTATACAAGGAGGCTGATGCATCCGCAAAGATACGGGGATGGATCTTTTCTGTTCATGTAGGCAGCTGGGGCGGCATGTTGACCCGTATCTTGGCTTTTATGGCGGCGTTGCTTGGGGCTACGCTTCCATTGACCGGCTATTATTTATGGCTTCGTCGCCTGAGGCGCAAAAGCCGAAGGGGGCCGGTTGTGAAATAATGTTTGCATAATTGTTTTTCCTGTAAAGAAAATGTATCTTTGATGCCGGCTAAGGCAAATGCTCCTGGTGAAGGGGATTTGCTTTAGCCGGCATTTTACATACAAACATACTGCCTTGATCCGGTTTATGCCAGGGAGCAGAACGACAATACTTAAATATATACATTATGAGAAAAAGACCAATCGTACTATTATTGAGCTTGCTAATCTCTTCGGCAAGCGTGCAGACGTCAGCAAAAGATGTGAACAAACCTTTGTACAAGGATGCCGGGGCACCGGTGGAAAAACGTGTGGATGACTTGTTGTCACGGATGACACTGGAAGAAAAGGTGTACCAGTTGAATCAATATACATTAGGTTTCAACCACAATATTAATAATTTGGGAGAGGCTGTGAAGAACCTTCCGGCTGAAATCGGGTCGGTTATTTACTTCGACGCAGATCCGCAGCTGCGTAACGGACTTCAGAAAAAGGCAATGGAGGAATCGCGTTTGGGCATTCCCGTCCTCTTCGGGTATGATGTGATACATGGTTTCCGTACGGTTTATCCCATCCCTCTGGCCCAAGCCTGTTCCTGGAATCCTGCGTTGGTTGAACAGTCCAGTGCTGTAGCGGCCCTGGAATCCCGCATGTCCGGTGTTGACTGGACATTTTCACCTATGATTGACATAGCCCGTGATGGCCGTTGGGGACGTGTGGCCGAAGGTTATGGGGAAGACCCGTATGCTACCGCTGTATATACGGTGGCCGCCGTGAAAGGGTATCAGGGCGATGACCTGTCATCGGACAGGCGTGTAGCTGCCTGTCTGAAGCATTATGTGGGTTATGGCGCATCAGAAGCCGGACGTGACTATGTTTATACTGAAATATCCCGCCAGTCTTTGTGGGATACTTACCTTCCTCCTTATGAAGCGGGGGTAAAGGCCGGAGCTGCGACTCTGATGAGTGGCTTCAATGATATCAGCGGCATTCCTGCTTCTGCCAATCATTATACCTTGACGGAAATTCTGAAGAACCGTTGGAAGCATGACGGGTTTGTCGTATCCGATTGGGGGTCTGTGATACAGCTTGTCAACCAGGGTGTGGCCGCCGATGCCAAGGAAGCGGCGGAGAAAGCTTTTATGGCAGGAGTCGAAATGGATATGACAGATAATTGTTATCAACGGCATCTGGCAGAACTGGTAAAGGAAGGTAAAGTACCGGTGGCAAATGTGGATGATGCGGTTCGTCGTGTGCTCCGTGTCAAATTCCGCCTGGGTTTATTTGAGCATCCTTATACAAAAGAGGTGAAACAGGAAGAACGCCTTTTGCTTCCTGAAAGTCTTCGCGCGGTAGAGCGGATGGCGGAAGAGACGATGGTATTGTTGAAAAATTCCGATAATGTCCTTCCTTTATCCGGGGTGAAAAAGATTGCCTTGATAGGCCCGATGGCAAAGAACCGGGCTGATTTGCTGGGCAGTTGGTCGGCACATGGAAGGGCGGAAGATGTTTGCAGTATTTATGATGCCATGCACCGTGAGTTTGCAGGTAAGGCGGACATTCTTTATGCGGAAGGATGTGATTTTGAGGATGAGAGTCGCGGAGGTTTTGCGGAGGCGCTGGATCTGGCAAAGAAAGCGGATGTCGTTGTACTTTGCCTGGGCGAGAAACGGGGCTGGAGTGGTGAGAATGCTTCCCGTTCCACCATTGCGTTGCCATCCGTACAGGAAGCGTTGCTGGCGGCACTGAAAGAGGCGGGCAAGCCGGTAGTTGTTCTTTTGGCGAATGGACGCCCGCTGGAACTGGTACGCATCGAGAAACTGGCGGATGCTATCGTGGAGATGTGGCAGCCGGGTGTGGCGGGAGGCAAGCCTGTGGCCGGCATTCTTTCCGGACGTGTGAATCCTTCGGGGAAGCTGGCGATAACATTCCCCTATATGACAGGACAGATTCCTGTTTATTATAATCATCGTTCTCCTGCCCGTGAGGGGCGGCAGGGACGTTATCAGGATATTCCAAGTACACCTTTGTATGATTTCGGTTACGGCTTGAGTTATACGGATTATAAGTATGGTGACTTGAAAGTTTCTGCCGACAAGGTGAAACGTGGTGAGACTTTGACGGTGGAGATTCCTGTAACCAATGCCGGGAGCCGTGATGGGCTGGAAACGGTACATTGGTTTATCTGTGACCCGGTAAGTTCCATTTCACGTCCGGTCAAGGAGCTGAAATATTTCGAGAAGCAGTTGATTAAAGCCGGAGAAACGAAAGTGTTCCGTTTTAATGTTGATACTGAGCGTGACTTGAGCTTTGTCGATAGTGACGGTAAACGTTTCCTTGAACCGGGTGATTATTATTTGATGGTCAAAGACCGGAAAGTAAGAATAAGTGTAGAATAAATCTTATCTTTTGGTTGCATACTCCGTCCGGTCCCGGTTGCAGAAAGTCATATTGGCATTGCTGAGTTTGGGAGTGAAGGAGATACATTCTGGGAGGTGTGTCAAAACTGATAAAAGAACGCAAATTACATAAATTACGCAAAAAAGCGAATCTGATAATCGCTGATAATCAGGAGTCATTAAAAAGCAGGGGTTGTGTAATTCGTGTTAGTTGTGTTCTAAATCTTTATTTTGACACACCTGCTACTGTTTTTATGGATTCTTCCGTTCCCGAAAACGGCCCGTGTGACTGTAATTTGATGGTACACATGGCGGCCGCATAGCATCCGGCTTCCCGGTAGGAAGCCCCCTTGTTGCGCATATACAGGTATCCTACCATATAAGTGTCACCGCATCCGGTAGCGTCTACGATTTGCAGTGCCGGATAAGCGGGAATTTCATGAAATTGTCCTTTGGAGTAAATCAGCGATCCCTTGTCCCCCAGAGTCAGCAATACTTCCTTGACACCCCAGTCTGCTATCATCAGCGCGGCTTCATGCGGCTCTGTACATCCGGTGAGAACTTCCATTTCAGCTTCGTTGGCTTTCAGGATATGGATATATTTCAAGGCTTTCCTCTTTTCCGGCCAATCTACCGGCAGTACTTTCTCGTTCTCCACTTTGCGGAGGAATCCTTGCACATCTACGGAGAGCAAGGCCTTTTGGGACAGGTATTTGATGACGTCCAGCGAAAAATCATCAGCCAGCAAGCTGCCTAAATGGATAATCCGGGCATTGATGTCCTGCAGTCCCTCTACGGTAAAAGGATCGGCTTTTGCCGTGACCCTCTGTGTGCGTTCATTCTGATTTTCTCCATATATATTTTCGAAACATACGGAATGTGTGCTGGGCAATACCTTTACATTGATGCCTTCTTTTCGTATATTCTCCACAATTTCCATGTCCGGATCGGCCAGAGCCGTTACCAGCAGGAAATCATCTGCGTTTAAGTGTTTGATGGCATGTGCGAAATAGAAAGATGTACCTCCCGGCATATATATGGTGCTATTGGGCGTAACTACTTTGTCTTGAGTGATATATCCGATGCAGCATAGGTTGTATGTACTCATCTTTGTTGCTCTTTTCTTCTTTGATTATTACAATTCCTATATTTTTGGCTGCAAAGATAATGATTTATAGTTGAACTGTAGTCATGCGAGACCGGAATAGAATGTGTGTGCCTAAAGTCTATGCTTATCCAGGCCCTTACAAGGAACTCAGGCCTATTCTTCCAATGCGTAGTATTGGTAATCGCGGAGAATCATTTGGAGAAATTTCTCCTGGCTATCTTCACGGGGCGTGACGGAGAGCAGCTTTTGCACCTTTCCTGCAAGTTGCACGATATGGCGCGTACGGTCTTTCCTGTCCGACTCCAGTGTACGGGTAATGACACTGGCCTGCTCCAGTGACAAGTCGGCGGCTTGCGGATACGTGGGCCGGTAATTGGGGGTCAGATAGTCGAACTCGTCGAGGCTGACATGGATGTTGCGGTAATTTTCCTCTTTGATGACCATAGTGCCGGCGGCAAGGTCTCCCATCCGCTGGCTGTTTTTGGTCAGCAGGACCACCAGGAGCCCGAGTCCTCCCGTAAATGGACCGTCAATGGGGAAGAGCAGCCAGCGCAGCAGGTAAGCACTGATGCCGGGCGTGGAGCCGTCTGCCTTTACCACACGGATATTCATGATCTTTTTTCCTATACTCTGCCCGTGATTGAACATCTCGCAGAGGAATGAGTAGAACAGTACAGGCAGATAAACGGTGACTAAGAAGATAATCAAAGTAAGGTCGGAGTAGAGACGGAATGAGGAAAAAAGAGTCACGGTTGAAAACACGAAAAGTCCGATCAGGATATAGTCAATGACCAGTGCGACGAGCCGTTCGCCGATGCTGGCGGGTGTTTGGCTGATACGGACAAATTGTCCGGTAATAATCGTGGATTCTGTCATTTCCGATTAAATATTTTAGGTATTTCATTGCAAATATATCATTATTCTCTTATTTTTGTTACCGCTTTCGGACAAAACTTATCCAGATACTCAAGACACGCATGAAGGAAGTAACATTTATTCGCCGGAATATCGATAAATGGAAAGATATGGAAAAAGTAGTGGAGCAGGCGGCAAACCTGTCGCCCGACAAGCTTGCCGACGTATATACTGACCTTACCGCCGATTTGGCATTTGCCCAGACCCATTTTCCGGCTTCCCGTATCACTGTCTATCTGAACAACCTTGCTTCGGCACTGCATAATAGAATTTATAGGAACAAACGTGAGAAGTGGATGCGGATTGTCACTTTCTGGACAAAGGAGATTCCGTCGGTAATGCGCGATGCACGTCGTGAACTGCTGGTCTCACTGATGATTTTCATTGTCAGCGCACTGGTCGGGGTGGTATCCGTAGCCGGTGATCCTGATTTTGTACGCTTGCTTCTGGGGGATTCCTATGTGGATATGACATTGGCCAACATTGCCGACGGCAAGCCGATGGCCGTGTATGACGGTTCGCCGGAGATTCCTATGTTCCTGGGAATTACACTGAATAACGTCATGGTATCCTTCAACTGCTTTGCCATGGGGATATTGACCAGTTTCGGCACCGGATATATGCTTCTTACCAACGGAATGATGGTGGGGGCTTTTCAGACGTTCTTTTATCAGCATGGCTTGCTCTGGGAGTCCACACTCGCCATCTGGTTGCATGGGACACTCGAAATTTGGGCAATCATCGTAGCGGGTGCCGCAGGATTGGCCTTGGGGAACGGGTGGCTGTTTCCCGGCACTTATTCAAGACTGGAATCTTTCAGGAGAGGAGCCGGAAGAGGATTGAAAATAGTGGTGGGTACTGTTCCCGTCTTCATTATGGCCGGCTTTATAGAGGGCTTCATAACCCGGCACACGGAGTTGCCGGAACTGTTGCGCCTCGCTTTGATCCTGCTGTCCTTGTCGTTCATCTTATACTACTATATCTATTTACCAAACAGAAAACAGCATGGAACCACAGAAAACTAAAATTGCATTGTACGTAAAACGTTCTTTTGGCGAGAAATTGGGCGCGTCCTTTGATTTTATCAAAGAGCATTGGAAACTGTTGCTGAAATTTTCCACTTATCTGCTTCTGCCGCTTTGCCTTGTCCAGGCATTGAGCTTGAATGGGTTGACACAAGGGATATTGGCATGGGGTGACGCGGCCGGCGGTGCTTCCGGATATAACGAGGCGGCTCTTCCGTTGGGGCTTATGTCTTACTATGGCTTGTATCTGTTGCTTTATATGGTGGGGACTGTATTGTTGACCTCGCTGGTCTATGCGATGGTTCGCGCATACCAGGAACGGGACGGATGTTTGGAGGGTATGACTTTGGGCGTGTTGAAACCTTTATTGCTCCGCAACGTACGCAAACTGGTTCTGGTAATACTTTTGGGTATATTGTTGTTGGTTTTTGCCGGTCTGGCCCTGGGGTTTATCAGTAAATTGTTCTCTTCCAGTGTGCTCTTGCTGGTGCTATGTCTTATGGTATTGGCTTTGCCGCTTGCGCTGTGGGCTCCTGTATGCCTGTTCGAGGATATTTCTGTTGCAGATGCCCTGGTGAAATCCTATCGTCTGGGTTTGGCTACCTGGGGCGGCATTCTGTCAATGATGATAGTGATGGGACTTGTTGCCGCTATCCTGCAGGGAGTGACGATGCTGCCCTGGTATATCGGCCTTGCCATAAAAACGATATTTACGGCTGCCGAGAGTGGCAGTGCTGCCGTAAATTCGGCAGGGTATGATTTTGTGCTTTATCTGTTGGCCATTGTCCAAGGGTTCGGTACTTATCTTGCCATGATATTCACGTTGGTGGGCTTGGCCTACCAATACGGGCATGCCTCGGAAAAATTGGACAATGTGACGGTAGAGAGTGACATTGATAACTTCGATAAACTTTAGACAGGACATTGGCAGATGATTCATTCTCCGGCTGATACTTTGATTTGCGATACAGCGCAGGTTGCCGCGTGGCAGTCCGATTCGGCGTATGCATATAACCGCGAGCTGATAGCCCCTGACATCAACCTGTTGAGGTGGCTCAGCGAGCAGTTCGGAGAAGTCTTGGGCAAGATATTCGGCAACAGCCTGGTATCGGAATACTCGGATTTGATTTTGATAGGTACGGCTATTCTGATACTGGTCCTGCTGCTTTGGTTTGTTTATAAGAAGCGTCCGGAGCTATTTATGCGCTCCGGTAAAGACGCCTTGCCCTATGCGGTAGCGGAAGATACGATCTACGGCATTGATTTTGAGGATGGGATGGCAAAGGCGCTTTCCGGCGGCGATTACAGGGAGGCTGTACGCCTGCTCTATTTGCAGACACTAAAGCTGCTTGCTGACCGGAAACGCATTGACTGGCAACTTTATAAAACGCCTACCCAATACCTGCATGAAGTGCGGCTCCCTGCTTTCCGCCAGCTGACCGACCACTTTATGAGGGTGCGTTACGGTAACTTTGAGGCAACGGAAGCATTGTTCCATTCGATGCTGGCCTTGCAGGAAGAAATAAGGAAAGGAGGGGAAGCATGAAGGGGAGCCGGTGGTTTACGATAGGTATTGTTGCCTTTTTGCTGCTGATGTTTGCGGTAGAATGCCGGTTGCCGAAGAAGTTTGTATGGACACCGACTTTCGGTCATCGTGACAAGCAGCCTTTCGGATGCCATGTGTTTGACGAATTGCTTGCTTCCTCGTTGCCGGACGGGTATTCGGTATCCGGAGAGACCCTTTACCGACTGGAGCAGGAAGATACGGTAACCCGCAGGGGAATTATGGTGCTTGCCGGCAACCTGCATCTTTCGGATACGGATGTGAGGGCTTTACTTGGAATGGCCGAACGGGGAGACAAGGTGCTGTTGGCGGCCGGCTCCTTTGGCCGGCTTCTGAAGGATACCTTAGGCTTCGAAAGTAGCTACTCCTATTTCAATCCGGCGGACTTCAAGAGATATGCCTCTTCCCTGTTGTCAAGAGACAGCTTGCATTGGGTGGGGGATTCTGCCGTTTATCCGGCACGGACTTTTTATTTCTACCCCCAGCTGTGCTCCACTTACTTTTGGGCTGATTCTCTTCCGATGAAAAGACTGGCGGAGAGAACGGTTACGGCTGATGAGTTTGTGCATCAAACGGATTCGGTTCCGTCGGATACCGTTTACCGGGTACCGGTCGCCGTGTCCTGTCCTTGGGGGAAGGGAGAGATCGTACTGGTTTCAACCCCTCTGATTTTTACGAACTATGGAGTGCTGGACAAGGATAACGTAACCTATGTCTTCCGGCTGTTGTCCCATATAGGCGGTGTGCCCATTATCCGTACCGAAGCCTATATGGAGGAGGCCGGGCAGGTACGGACATCTCCTTTCCGTTATTTCCTTTCACAAAAGCCGCTCCGTTGGGCATTGTACCTGGCGTTGGCTTCCGTCCTGCTTTTCATGATATTCACGGCGCGCAGGAGGCAGCGGGCGATACCCGTCATCCGTGAACCGGAAAACAAGTCGCTGGAATTTATGGAGTTGATAGGTACGTTATATTATCAGAAAAAAGACCATGCCGACTTGGTTCGCAAAAAATACCTTTACTTTGCCGAGGAGCTGAGAAGGGAAATCCAAGTTGACGTGGAGGAGGTGGCGGATGATGAACGTTCCTTCGACAGGATTGCGCAGAAAACGGGCATGGAAGTCTCTGGAATCAGTCACTTTATCCGTGAAGTCAGACCGGTGATCTATGGGGCACATCCCATTTCCGTAGAACAGATGAAGCGGTATATTGATAAAATGAATGAAATAATCAGTCATATATAAAAGGAGGAATTTATGGAAGAGAATATGGAGAAACGGGTGGATTTGACCCTCTTTTCCGGAAAGATACAGGAAGTGAAGGACCGGATCGCTTCCGTCATAGTGGGGCAGGGTCAGTCGGTGGATTTGGTGCTGACCGCCGTCCTGGCAAATGGGCATGTGCTGATAGAAGGCGTGCCAGGGGTGGCAAAGACATTGCTTGCCCGTCTGGTGGCCCGTTTGATTGACGCAGACTTCAGCCGCATCCAGTTCACTCCGGACCTGATGCCGAGTGATGTATTGGGAACGACGGTATTCAACATGAAAAACAGTGAGTTTGATTTTCACCGCGGACCGGTATTTGCCGATGTGGTACTGGTGGACGAGATCAATCGCGCACCTGCCAAGACGCAGGCTGCCCTGTTTGAAGTGATGGAGGAACGACAGGCAAGCATTGACGGGACAACGTACCGGATGGGAGCGCTTTATACTATCCTCGCTACCCAGAATCCGGTGGAGCAGGAGGGGACTTATAAGTTGCCCGAAGCACAATTAGACCGCTTTCTGATGAAGATAACGATGGGATATCCTTCGGTGGATGAGGAAGTGGATATTCTGGAACGCCACCATACCAATGCTTCTCTGGTGAAACTGGAAAATATAACTCCCGTCATTACGAAAGCCGAACTCCTGGAATTGCGCCGCCTGATGGACCGGGTCTTTGTAGATCGGACTTTGCTCCGGTACATAGCTTTGATTGTAGAGCAGACCCGGACAAGCAAGTCTGTTTATCTGGGAGCTTCCCCTCGTGCGTCGGTGGCCATGTTGCAGGCCTCAAAGGCGTATGCTTTGTTGCAGGGCCGTGATTTTGTGACACCGGAAGATATCAAGTCCGTGGCCCCGTATGTGCTTCAGCACCGTCTCATCCTGACTGCGGAAGCGGAGATGGAGGGGTATTCTCCCGTGAAGATAACGCAACGTCTGATCGATAAAGTGGAAGTTCCCAAATAATGTATTTAAACCGCCGTTTCTATATTGTCTTGGTTCTGATTATCCTTCTGACGGGTGTCGGATATGCTTTTATCCCTTTCTTTGCCATCGGGCAGTGGGGACTGCTTGTCCTGTGCCTGGTGGTACTGGCGGATGGGTATATGCTTTACCGCACTCGCGGAATCAAGGCCTTCCGCCGTTGTGCCGCCCGTTTTTCCAATGGGGATGAAAATCCGGTGGATATACGTGTGGAGAGCAGTTACCCGTATCCGGTTGCCGTGGAAGTCATCGATGAAATACCTTTCGTGTTTCAGCGGCGCAATGTCCTCTTCGGGCTGCAACTGTTGCCCGGCGAGGGGAAAACCGTCAGTTACCGTTTATGTCCCACCCGCAGGGGAGTTTACTCTTTCGGTCGGATCCGTGTATTTGCAACCACCCGGATAGGCTTGCTTTCCCGACGTTATACCTGCGGATCTCCTCTGGATATCAAAGTATATCCTTCTTACCTGATGCTTCACCGCTACGAGTTGCTGGCTATCAATGACAATCTCACGGAGTTGGGGATAAAACGTATCCGCAAGGTAGGGCATCATACGGAGTTTGAGCAGATAAAGGAGTATGTAAAAGGGGACGACTACCGCACGGTCAACTGGAAAGCAAGCGCCCGGAGGCATGAACTGATGGTCAATGTGTACCGGGATGAACGTTCCCAGCCAATCTATAATGTGATAGACAAAGGGCGGGTTATGCAACAGGCATTCCATGGGATGACTTTGCTTGACTATGCCATCAATGCCTCGCTGGTTCTTTCGTACATGGCCATGCGTAAGGAGGACAAAGCCGGTTTAATTACTTTCGATGAACATTTTGATACTTTTGTACCTGCTTCCAGGCAGCCCGGACAGATGCAGGCGTTGCTTGAGCATCTGTATGCCCAGCAGACGTCTTTCGGCGAGACGGATTTCTCTTCCTTGTGTATATGCCTGAACAAGCGTGTGAATAAGCGCAGCCTCCTGATACTCTATACCAATTTTTCCGGGATGGGCAGCATGAACCGCCAGTTGCCCTATTTGCGGCAATTGAACCGCCAGCACCGTCTGCTTGTCGTCTTTTTTGAAGATACCGATTTGAAAGCCTATATCGAAGAACCGGCAAAGGATACGGAAGGTTATTACCGCCACGTCATTGCCGAGAAGTTTATTTTCGAGAAACGGCTGATTGTTTCCACGCTGAAACAGCACGGCATATATTCTTTATTGACCACTCCCGGGAATCTTTCCGTTAACGTGATAAACAAGTACTTGGAAATGAAGTCACGCCATCTGCTGTGACATGAAATGGGATTAAGTAAAAAGTGCGACGCTGTTAGGAGAAAAAGTTCCAGGTATAGGAAGAAAAGATGTTTTATATAAGGAGTATACTCTGTTCAAAGCCTGTGAACGGATATTCGCAGGCTTTGAATATATATTCGCGCACTGCGAACGGATATTCACAAGCGTTGAACAAAGTTAATCGTGAGGTCTTGGAGTCCATCCCTCATCGGCTGTGTCCGTGGGTTAGTGAACAATGGACAGTATATCCTCCACGATCTGCTCGTCTGTCAGGCGGTTGGCGCGCAGCAGTTCCTGCACATCAAAGCGGTCTGTAAACTCTTTCCGGGCGCCATAATTGAGGACCTTCATGTCGGCGGCGCCATAGTAGCGGGTGATTTTCTCACCGAAACCTCCGTCCAACACACCGTCTTCCAGCGTGACGACAAGCTGGTGTCCTGCTTTCAATTCTTCCATAAGGGGCTCGTCCACGCCCGTGATGTAACGGGGATTGATAAGCGTTGCATCGATATCTGCTTTCTCTTTCAGCATGGCAGTGACAGACTCTCCCAGTCCGAAAAACGAGCCTAAGGCTACCACGGCTACCTTCGAACCTCGGCGGACCACCTTGTAACGGTTGAGCTCACTGTAATCGGTATCTACCGTTTCATGGCAGCCGGTCACTTCTGTTGCAGGCACACGGATGGCAACCGGATGTTCGTTCTGCCGCATGCTCCATTCCAGCATGGCAAGGTATTCCTCTTTACACGTCGGTGCCAGATAGACAATATTGGGGATGTTGCTGATAAGTGGAATGTCAAAGAAGCAGAGATGGGTTACATCGTTCATGGCGGACAAGGATCCCCAGAATACCAATAGGACAGCCGGATTGTTGTTGATGCAGAGGTCTTGTGAAAGCTGGTCGTAAGCACGCTGGATGAAGGTACTATATACCCCGTAAACAGGTTTTCCGCCGTTGGCGGCAATGCCGGATGCCAAAGCTACGGCATGTTCTTCGGCGATGCCGACATCCACAAACTGTTTGTCCGCTTCCTTACGGCGTTCCGGAGTAAATCCCATTACGGTAGGCGTTCCGGAAGTGATACCTACCACACGTCTGTCTTCCCGCATCTTTTTCAACAGGTAGCGTGCGGTTATATCCGCATAGTTTTCCCCATTTCCGTAATCTACTTTCGGCTTGCCGGTTTCAACATCGAACGGAGTGCGCCAATGGTAGGCTTCCTTATCCAGTTCGGCAGGTTTATAACCCTTGCCTTTCACGGTATTGATGTGTACCACTACCGGATGTTGGATATCCTTTACGGTAGAGAAGGCTGCAACCAGTGCTTCTATATTATTGCCGTCCGCAACGTATGTATAGTCCAGCCCCATGGCCTTGAAGAAATTACATTCACATTCTCCGTTGCTTTCACGCAGTTCCTGCAGGTTGCGGTAGAGTCCTCCGTGGTTCTCGGCAATGGACATCTGGTTGTCGTTGACGATGATAATCAGGTTTGTGCCGAGTTCTGCCGCATAGTCCAGGCCTTCAAAGGCCTCACCTCCACTTAATGAACCGTCGCCAATCACGGCTATGATGTTTTCGTCGCCTCCGGTCAGGTCCCGTCCTTTGGCGAGTCCGCTTGCCAGGCTGACTGAGGTGGAAGTATGCCCGATAACGAAAAAGTCATGTTCGCTTTCCTGCGGTTCGGTATAGCCGGATACGTCATCATACCGTTCGGGGTAGAGGAAGGCATCTTTACGTCCGGTCAGCATTTTGTGTACATAGCTTTGATGCGACACATCGAATACGATCTTGTCTTTCGGGGAATTGAATACATAATGCAGGGCAATGGTGGCTTCAACCATTCCGAAGTTCGGACCGAAATGCCCGCCGTGCTCGCTTAGCTTTTGCAGCAGTGATGTACGGATTTCACTGCCTAAGTCGTTGAGCTCTTTATATGACAGCTTTTTTACATCTGCCGGGGAATTGATGTTTTCTAAATACATATTGAATCGTTTTTAATTAAAGTTTCTGATTATCGTTGCAAAGATACTGCCGTCTTTGCAGGCAGTTTGTATATGGATTACGGATTGTCTGACCATTATTACTTCCTGCTCCAAGAAAGAATGTCCTCCTTGGTTGCACCGTTCAGCAGTTTCCCTTTCTGCCACTTCAGGTCAGGATAGGCTTTCCGCAGTTCTTTCTCGGCATTGGAGATACCGCTTCCGCCCGATGTGGCAAATGGAATGACTGTCTTGCCTGCCAAATCATTGCTTTCTATGAATGTATTGATGATTCTCGGAGCCAGGTTCCACCAGATAGGGAAACCGATATAAACAGTATCATAGCCGATAAAGTTCTTCGGCCGGACACTTAATGCAGGGCGTGATTGGGCATCTGCCATTTCTACGCTGCTGCGTGAAGATTTGTTATGCCAGTTCAAGTCATTGGCGGTGTACTCTTGGGCCGGTTGTATTTTGAAGAGTGTCCCGCCAGTAGTTTCCGCTACGAGTTTGGCTGCTTTTTCCGTTGTTCCCGTAGCCGAGAAATAGGCGACCAATGTTTGGCTACTCTGTTTCTGTGCGTGTGCAGAGATACACAACACTGCGATTGCTGTCATACATAATGCAATTCTTTTCATACGATATATTATTTAGTTAAGTAAATGGATATGATTTATATATAGCTTGTTCAAAGTCATTCGTCTTGTTGGGGGCAAAATTACAAAACGGGAGTCGGTTGCCTAATACCTCATTTACAGAAAAAAATACCTTATTTACAGTTGTAAGTAGATTATTAATATTCCTGTTATTTAAGAGGTGTGATACGTATCATTTCTATATGAAACTTCTTTTGAACAATCTTATATTGGGAATTCAATTTGCCAGAATACAATGATGGCATTTAAAACTACAGATAAGTCTTTTTGTTTACTTTTGTGCTTTTGAAACCAAGTCCTTTTAGAACTCTACTTATAAAAGTATAATATCCGCTGCAAATATAATAATATTTTCATTATCTAAACATATTTAATGAAAATGTTTTCTAATCAATTCGCATATACTGTTTATGTATAAATAGATGTCTCTCCTAATTTCCATTTTATTCACATTGATAAATTATATTTATGTAAGTGGTTGGCTTATGACAAACTTTACGTTAAAATCAATAAAAGAATATATAGAGCCATGGATGTAGCAGAATAAATATATTTTCCGGTAGAACGATGGATATCTTTCTATGTCCCAATCGATGTTTACTATCCTTCTTGGTTTTCTTTTAAGAGAAATATACACGTCAAGTATAGTTCTAAAAGAACTTGGAAAGTGTATCAATTAACCTTATTATTAATGTAAAAAACACAATTATGCTAAAACAATTTAGTTCAGCCTGCCTAACGTTGTTAATTATGGGAGCCTCTACGGGAGTTGTCGGTGCTGCTGTTGCCTCACATGCAACAGGCATCAAAGTGATACAACAGAATGATGTATGCAAAGGTGCTGTGGTGGATCAGAACGGTGAACCTGTGATCGGTGCATCTGTAGTAGTAAAAGGGACAACTAATGGTACTATTACCGGTTTGGATGGTGATTTCTCACTCAACAATGTCAACAAGGGGGATGTCATTCTGATCTCTTTCATCGGATACACTTCTGAAGAGACTATATGGAACGGCGCTCCTATAACAGTGATTTTAAAGGAAGACACGCAAACTTTGGATGAAGTCGTGATAGTAGGATTCGGCTCACAGAAGAAAGCCAATCTGACCGGTTCAGTATCGCAGGTGAAAATGGACGAGGTGCTGGGAGATCGTCCCGTGACCAACGTAAAAAATGCATTGCAAGGTTCCATGCCGGGACTTACCGTAAGCGGTGGCTCCTCACCCGGTGAGTCTAAAACGTTCAACATCCGTGGTACGGTTTCTATCAACGGCATGAACCCGTTGGTATTGATTGACAATGTTGAAGGTGAGATTGACCTGCTGAATCCTGAAGATATTGAAAGTGTTACCGTGCTGAAGGACGCTGCCTCGTCAGCCATTTATGGGGCGCGTGCTGCGGCAGGCGTCATCCTGATCACTACCAAGAAAGCCAAGAAAGGGGATAAGTTTTCTCTGAACTACAATGCCAATTTCGGCTTTCAAAGTTCTATCAACAGTCCCAGACAGGCTTCGTTGGATGAGTATTTGAGAGCTTACCAGGCAGCAGGTTTTTCTGAGACATACTATGCAGGAAATGGCTCAGTGTCCAAATGGCGTGAATATCTTGCCGGCTACAAACAAAATCCCGGAGACTATCCTACTGTCGGAGACGGTATCTATATCGGTGAAGACGGTGCACCGTATTACCTTAATGAAAAGGATGTTTATAAAGCATTCCAAGAAACCAGTTTCATGCAGACCCACAATCTTACTGCAACCGGAGGGACGGAGAAGTTACGCTACCGCCTGAGTGCTGGTCTCACAAAAGAGGATGGTCCATTGATTGAAAGCAAGGATACCTATATGCGCAAGAACATTTCTTCTTTCCTCGGTGCCGAGATTACCGACTGGCTGACACAGGAAGCAGACATCCGCTACACCGTGGCTGACCGTTCCCAGCCTCAAGGGTCAGGTGACGGTATCTATGCGATGAACCATATTTCATTCTATCCTTCAGGCATTATGCCCGGTTCAGTAAATACCAGTATAGGTAAGGACCTGCCTCTTATTACTCCGGAAAATCAAATCCGCATCAACAATCCGTGGCTGACCGACACAGACAATGCCCGTGTCTATCTACGTACTATCCTGCGCCCTTTTAAGGGATTGGAGATTGTAGGAGAATACACTTATGATCGCAAGAACTACCAGGATTCCTATTATCAGAAAAAATGGGAATACACTACAGAACAGTTAGGCTCAAATGTCTCCACCACTTCTGATTATCTGTACCAAAGTGAGGGGCACGTGGATTATAATGCACTGAATATATTTGGAACCTATAGTTTCAATATCAAGGACAACCATGTATTCAAAGTAATGGGTGGGTTCAACCAGGAGCGTAAGCAGAACAAATGGCTGACAGTTGAAGCGCATGACATGATTGCCCCAAGCGCTCCCTCCTTCACCAGTGCCACGGGACAGGTGATTACCAACAATTCTTACGAAGACTATGCTATCCGCGGTGCATTTTATCGTGTCAACTACAGTTATAAGGACCGTTATCTGTTTGAGGCCAACGGACGTTATGACGGTTCCTCCAAGTTTCCCAAGAATGACCGGTTCGGCTTCTTCCCTTCTTTTTCTCTAGGCTGGAACATAGCCAAGGAATCATGGATGGAAAAGATACAGAACTATGTCAGCGAGTTGAAACTCCGCGCCTCATGGGGACAGATCGGTAACCAGAACATAGCCAACTACCAGTATTTCTCTACCATGAAACCGGTAGGCAACAGCAATTATTGGTTGAAAGACGGTGAATTTATAACCTACATCACTGTTCCTGGATTAATTTCTGATTCTTTTACTTGGGAAACCGTTGAGACCCTTGATTTTGGTTTTGATGCTTCATTGCTTAACAACCGTCTGCAAATGACGTTTGACTGGTACCAACGGAGCACTCGTGACATGTTGATTGCCGGCATCCAGTTGCCCGCCGTAGTCGGTACAAGTGCTCCGATGAGAAATGCGGCCGACATGCGTACACGTGGTTGGGAGGTTGCTGTAAACTGGCGGGATCAGATTGGAGATTGGAAGTACAATGTAGGGTTCAATCTCTATGATTATAAATCAAAGATTACCAAATATACCAACAACGAAGATAAAGTTTTCACAAACAATGCTTACTATGAAGGACGTGTCTTGGGAGAAATCTGGGGGTATGTGAGTGACGGTTACTATACCATTGATGATTTTGACGCTCCTGGGTCATGGAAACTGAATGAGGGGGTTCCCTCCATTGAAGGTGTCAATCCCCGTCCGGGTGATGAAAAGTTTGTCAACCTGAATGACGATCGGGGTGAAAATCAGATTAACAGCGGCTTGAACACGGTGAGCAGTCCGGGTGACCAGAAAGTAATCGGAAACAGCACTCCGCGCTATAACTTCGGTGTCAATTTAGGGGTCAGTTACAAGGGATTCTCGTTAAGTGCTATTTTACAGGGAACCGCCAAACGTGACGTATGGATCGGAGGCATGTCTCTTTTTCCATTCGGAGGTAGTGGGAAAGCTTATTATCCCGTATATTATAACCAAACTAATTATTGGGAACCAATGGGAAGCTGTAATGGGCAATATACCGAAAACGACCGTGAATATTGGGTGGCTAAAAACCCGAATGCATCATTGTACCGTATCTACGACAACATGCAGAATGCCGGTTCTAACCAGCGTGTTTCCACCAAGTACCTGCAGAATGGTGCCTATATGCGTCTGAAAAATGTTACTTTGGCATATACTTTCCCGCGCACGCTGGTCAGCAAAATATCACTTTCCGGTCTAAAACTGTTTGTCAGCGCAGAGAATCTGGCAACTATCAGTTCATTGCCGGACGGGTACGACCCGGAACGGCTCAGCTGGGGATATCCCTTTTATCGTACCGTCTCATTCGGCTTTAATGTAACCCTTTAACAAAAATAAAAATAGATTGATCATGAAGAAACTTATCCAATATACAGCTATTGCGGTACTTGCTTTGGGCAACGCCGGTTGCAACGACAGTTTTTTGGACAAAGCTCCTACCACCACCATCAGCGAGGTAACGGCTTTCGATTCTTACCAGACGGTACAAGCCTATATGTGGCCTTGTTACGAAATGTTGTACAATACTACCATTGCGACTTCCCCGAATGATCACGGATATGCCTCTGTCTATAACGGTGACCGTAACGCCGGCTATCTGTCTAGCCGTGCTGAGGGAGGGTATAACAGTTATGCATTCCAGGCTGTCGGTCCGTCTTCTTCCGGAAACGGTTGGGATTTTGGCTATATCTATCGGATTAATTTTATGCTGAAAGGTCTGGAAAACTCGGCTATGCCCACCAGTGAAAAAGAGCACTGGCAGTCCGTTGGTTATTTTTTCCATTCATTCTGGTACATGGAATTAATTAACCGCTTCGGTGATGTGCCTTGGATTGACAAGGTGCTGAACCCGGATACCGATGAGCCTTATGGACCTCGTACGCCTCGGGACGAGGTCGCAGACAATATCCTGACACGATTGAAATGGGCGGAGGAACATATAGGTGACTTTACCAGCCAGGATGGAAAGAATGCCATTAACAAGGCATGTGTACAGATGGCGTTGTCGCGTTTTGCGCTACGCGAAGGAACTTGGAGGAAGTATCATAAGCTGGGTGACGCTGAAAAATACTTGACAGAATGTGTCCGTGTGTCCAAAGAGCTGATAGAAACCTACCCTGCTCTCTATACAGGAACAGACGGGCAGCCGGCTGCCGGGTATGGAGAGATGTGGACTTCTCCTGATTTGGCCGATGTACCCGGGGTTATACTGTATAGGGAATTCAAAACCAACTACTTGACCTCCATGTTCAATTTCCGTGAGCGCAATGACCAAGCCGTTTACCAACTTTCACAGGATATGGCTGATATGTATTTGACGAAAAACGGCCTCCCTATAGCCAATGCCAACAACACGCAGTATAAAGGGGGAAGCAGGGATATTTATGACATCTTTACCGACCGTGATCCGCGTCTCTACCATACGGTGACCCCACCTTATTCTGTTATAGAAGGAGGCGAGAACAAGCCTGTGGAAAATCCAAATTGTAAATGGGGATACAATACAAAGGATTCTAAATATCGTAAGTTTATAGATATTATGGGAGCTGATGTGACTGTTGCGAATCCGGGCACGGCGGGACAAATGAAACGCTTGCCTATCAGTAACTGGAACGCGGGCAATCTTATCAAAAAAATGCCTAATCTGAGAGGGGATAACGGTCCCTGCAACACTTCCTCCGGATACTATTTATGGAAAAACTACAATTGTTGGGAGTTAAGCAACAACAATTCGTCCATATGCGAATCAGACAAGCCGATCTTTAAAGTGGAAGAAGCTATACTGAATTATGCTGAGGCAGCTTGCGAACTGGGGCAATTTGATCAAGCGGCAGCAGATTTTTCCATCAACAAACTGCGTAAGCGCGCCGGTGTGGCTGATATGACAGTAGCTGATATCGATGCCGGTTTTGATCCGAACCGTGATAAAGGCAACAATCCACACTGGACCGGCAATATGGACGATTATGAAGTACCGCCTCTGTTGTGGGAGATTCGTCGTGAGCGTATCGTGGAGTTGATGGGAGAGGGATTCGGATTCTACGACGTGCGCCGTTGGGCCAAGGCTCCTTATTTTATCAACCGTCAGGAAAAAGGTATGTGGTGGAGCAAAAATGATGAATTATACAATAGGAATACAAATGGCATTTTGAACGAAGCGACCGGGTTGAAGGATGAAACATTGACCGAAGGTTATATCTATGTACAGCCGAGTCCTAAAGTACAAGGCAAGGGTTGGGATGACAAGTATTATCTTTATTGCATTCCTACTGAACAGTTACTGTTAAATAAACAATTGACGCAGAATCCGGGATGGCCTACGGTAAACGAATAAAAGACGGAATATAGATAGGGCTGTTTACATGACGATAGGGAGGTGTGCATTTTGACACACCTCCTTTATTGTACCATCTTCCCGGCATCAGTAAGATGGTCACTCCCCCGGCTCTCCCAGGCACTCTATTATCGCCTCGTGTTGCAGCGGCGTCAATGCCCGCTGCCGGGGCTTGTAGTGCAGTTCCTCCAGCCGGGTTTGCAGCTCCGGGTTCAGTTGTATCCAGCGGTGCAGCTGTGCCGATGCGCTGCGGGTCGTGGAGTTGGGGAAGTAGGCTTGTGCCAGGTCACTCATGTAGATTGCGTTCATAGTGCTTTGCAAATTAAGAATTAATAATGAAAGAATGAAAAGCCGCGCTGCGGCGGCATAAAAAACTACCCGCAAGTAACCGGTCGGCTACTTACGGGTAGTTGGTCATTTACTTGGTAGTAGTTGCCGCGCTACTACGTAGTAGTTTTCTTAGCCCAGCGGGTTGTCGTTCTCGTCACCGTCGGAGTCGCCGCCTCCGGTGTTGCCTCCGCCATCTCGTCCATGGTCACTTCGCCGCTGGCTTGCGCTTTGGCGTAATAGAGTTTTGGGGCGTTCTCAACGCCGGGCTTGGTGCTCATGTGAGCAAGGGAATAGTTTACACTCATTGTTTTAATGTTTAATGATTAATTATTTGCTTGTGTCGTTTCGCGAATTGACACAGCAAAGGTGGTGTAAACAGGCGGCGATAAGTCTGTTAGCGTGCATTTCGGTTGTATTTGTTGCATTAATGTGTATTTATAATTATTTTTGTAGCGGGTAATCAGACAGTTTCAGGGTAATCAGTAAAAGTTTTCGGGATATATGAAGAAAAACCGGTCAAAGATTATAGGTTGCAGCTATGCGCTTCGGGTGAAAGACATCGTGCGCATATACGACGAGCATTCACGGAGCGGACTGAGCAACCGTGAAATCCTTCGCCGCTACATTTGGCCGAAGTATCATATCTGCGAGAAGACTTTCTACAATATCATCAATGCCAGCGCAGATCCGCGCATCATAGCCCGGCAACAGGAGATGCGGGCACAACTCACTCTTTTCTGACAGCATCCATCACCATACATGTGTAATCGCTGATGTCCTCCACCAGCTCCTCATGATTGTGGTTGGTGCCGCTTCCCACACGGCGGAACATGTTGAAGTCCGTCCGGCGGTTGCTGCCCGCAAAGTTGAACAGGTGATGGTCGATGCGGTCCAACAGGTCGAAGCGGTCCAGGCTTTGCTGCTGATAGAGGCTGCCGTCCCGGGCACTGCCGTCCCAGTGGGTGATGATATGCAGGCGGATGGTGACTTCGGCACGCTGGACGCCACCGCCCAGAGTGGTCCACGTCACGGGGCGGAACTCTATAAAAACGGCCGGTGTGTCGAACACTTCTTCCTGCTCGATGTATTCTACTTGTTCGTTCCAGAGGTCGAAGGTCCGGATAACGGGGTTTCCGTCCGGGTCTGTCAGTTGTTTCAGCTTTTCGATGATGCTGAGGTAGAGGAATTTTCTCATAATTCTTTGCTGTTAGTTTCTATTATTTCACGAATGATGCGTTCCACTTCGGGGTGCATGCCTATGAATTGACGTTTGGGAATAGTGATCTTGCTTCCGACACGCTTCAAAGCCATGTATTTGTAAAACTTGGCTTCTTCAGTCAGCTCCAGGTTCTTCTTATTGTTGCTCAACTCTCCATTCTTTTTGCGTTGTAGTTTTGGGGAAAGTGGGGCTTTGTCCGGTCGATTGCGCTTACTACCCATGATAAGCAGGTAGCGATACCAGAAGTATTTTTTCATTCGTCGGGTCACGGTGATGGTACCACCCTCGTTGTGAATGGCGGCGTATGGCACACTACTGGTGAAGATAACGCTGTAGTCGGTGGTAGTGGCTTCTTTCTTGATGCTGTGACGTAATTTTCCGCTTTGCGTCAGCAGTCCGCGGCTTTCGTCATCGTTGTGTTTTCTCCGCATCCAAGCTTCGTTGAAGAAGGCTTCACGCTCAAAGTTTCGGTCAAACTCCTCTTCCAAGTCCACTCTAATGTCCTTCAGTGTCAACCGGATGAAGCGTTTCACCTTCCGTTCCAGCTCCTTGGTTATGTCTGAATTTTGGGGCATAATGTTTGTTTATTAAAGAATTAACTGTATCTTTGTGATATGAAAGAGAGTGGTTAAAGTACTGGGTTGGATTGCACATCCTTCACTAAAGGCTTTAATCACTCTCTTAGCTTTTCTACAATGGAATAAAATTGTGCTCTTCCATCCTTCAGTTCTCGGATAATGGCATAAGATGGTTCACTTGCTATTTCTATCTTGATATAATGGTATTTCTTGACCATTGGATTTCCTTTTTCTTCAGGACACTCTTTTATATAAGTACCTTCTTTCAGCAGTGAAATAATATCCATTAAGGCCATATTCTTGGCAGAAGGTCTCTTATGAGGCTGGTTCAATGTTTCCTTAATGCCGTTCATGGTAAATTCTACCGGAGATTGAATGCCGCAAATAACAGTTGTCTTTCCTGCCAAGTTCTCTCTTGCCCACTCTCGTATTTCTTTTCTTTGCTCTTGCAAACTTTCTTTGGATTTCTTCATCTCCCTCACCACCTTGCAGGCTGCACATAGCTCATTGCCGGGCACTTTGGCCAGTTTGAGCGTGCCCGGTCTGTCGGGACAGTCCTTGCACCTGCTGATGGTGTAGGGATTGTAGAACGGGAAGCATGCCAACTGTTTGCCGGGATTGAACCGCATCATCTCCTGGTGCTTTCCCGCGGTGGCCTGGCTGCCAGCCAACATCGCCTGGTGCTCGTCACTTTCCGGGTACTTGCCCCGGCGTACTCTTGCCACCGTGCAGCGGCAGTTCCATCCGTTGGGAGGAAAATATTCATCCCAGAATTTGGAAGTGATGGGCAGCGTGACATTATGCAGTGCCCGGTGCACCTCGCGCACCCGTTTGTCGCCTACGGTACGGTATTGCAGCAGGTAGCGGTCCCGGTCTTCATCCGTCCACCAAGATTGCCATTTGGCTGCCATATCGGCGGATGACATGGCGAAATTGTATTCAGCTTTCAGATATAACCGGTTGTATTTCTCGTTCACTGTTTGAACATCCTTTAAAAAACGTTCAAACGGCTTTCGAGTGCCATCGTCATCGAGTAGCGAGGGAAAGGTTTCGTTCAGTTCGTGGAAGGTCTTGAATCCGGAGAACACGAAGTTCGACTCCTTCAGGCGTTGCGCGCTGATGTCATCCATCGGTCGCCGGCGGATAGTGTAATCGACGGCATTATCGAGCACGGCGGCATGGGTGCGGATAAACTGCCGGACCTCTTCGGTAGCCAGCATTTCGGGACTGAACTCCGTTTGTCGGTGCAGCCATGCCATCAATAGGACGAAGCCGGCTTCCACGCTTGCCGTGTCTACATCTGTTTCCTCTTCATCATCGGATGCAAGCGGCATATTACCACCAAAATAAGCGAGCAGCGCCCGGCTGTGCAGCCCTTCGTAATCGGAAGGGCTTAGTCGAAAAAAGGCGCGGCGGGCTTTACCAGTTCCTGCTTCTCTTTATCCTTCTTCTTCGGGTTGCCATTCGGACGGATTTCGGGTACCACCACCGGAGCCGCTTCTTTCTTACCGATGATGGGCACGTTGTACTTGTCAATAAAATATTTCGGGTCTATCTCGAACTCACCCAGCAGCATTTGTTCGTACTGCACTTGTTGTTCGGGTGTGAAGTCAATGCCCTCGTACCAGTCGAAGCGATAACCACGCAACGGAAATCCGTGCTTTATCATCTTGGGGATGAGCTGGAAATTAACTATATCGCGCAGCATGTCGGCATCGGTACTGATGAGGTTCACCAGCATCTCCTTGTGTACCTCGCTTTGCGAAAGGCTGGCGCCGTTGTCGGTAGTCATGGTTTGCGTCAGCACCCCTTTGGATATTTCGGAATTGGCACGTTCTATGCGTTTATCGAACACATTGTAGGCATCGCCACGGGTGGACTCTTTGATTTCAATCTCCGTACCCTCGGGGAAGAGCGCCCAGCCTGCCGCGCCCATCGAGCCGAGCATCTTTTCGATGCGGCTTTGCTCCTTGGCGTCGCGACTGGTGGTTTTACCCACACGGAAGGGGATGCCGAAGATTTCGGAGAACATGTCCCAGAAGGCACAAACATTCTTTTTCGGGATGGTGTGCTGGGCGCACTTCAAGTAAAGTCCCAGGTCGTGGGTGCCGCCTACCTCCACAATCCAGTCCGCCATGTCGGAGTGGCGGTAGTCGAATCCGTTTTGCCAGGTTTCTTGCTGGCGCATAACGAGCACGCCGTATTCGGGTATTACATGCCGGCGCGGAACCAACATCACATTGCTGAAAGCGGGCACGCCATCCACCACGATGATGTCGCCCAACTGGATGAGCGAGTGCCCCCAATTGATGCTGTCCAGTGCCAGGCGCATGAACTCCTTGAACCAGGGCGACTCGAAGATGGCTGTCAGGTCGGGGTTCTCTTCTCCCGCACGGTTCACGATGCGGAAGCTCTTGTTCATGACATAGCCCTTGCGTTGCCCCACGCAGCCGGTGAGGTGCATATCCACATCCACATCGCCATAAATATCATACAGCGTCACCCGGTTGGGGTACTCCACATTGATGGCTTGCTGCCAGGCGTTGCGCCAGTTGCGCAGGTCTTTCTTGGTGAGCGCTTCGGTTTGCAGTTGCAGTTCTACCGATACTTTGCCAACCCGTCGCCTTTCCCGTGGGTCGGACAGGTTTACTTTACCTATCTTCATCGGGTTTTGTTTCTTATAGTTGTTTGCCATAATCTTACCAGATATAATTGTTCTTTTCGGCCGACCCGTAACGCACGGGGTTGTGGTAGTCCTCTTCTCCTTTGGGACCGGTGAGGGTCGGGATGTCCGGAGTTACGTTTCCTGCCTGTATATCCTTCAGGTACTTCAAGGCTTGTTCGTAGCGCTTTTCCCGGATTTCGTAGCCCATCTTCTGAGTGATGCCCCCGAACTGTTGAAACCCGGGCAGACACGTCCCACCGTTACCAAATGCAGGCTGGTAGAAGTGAGTATGGTGGATATAGGCGGAGACCCGGACGTGCTGATAAACAACACGACGTATCCCATCCCTGTCCAGAACTTGAGCGAAAGTGATATTCCTAGAATCTCCGTTCGGACTTATTGAACGCTATCAATGAAAACAGAAAACTTTACCGGGCCATCGCCCGACTGGACCGCACGGTGACTCGCGCTACTTCTTGTCGTCACTGGAACGATTGCCCTGTCCACAACGAGCTGCAGAGGTCCGGGGCGGATGACGGCATCCACCCAAGTAAGCGACAGTCTGCAGGACGTAAAAGGATTCGCGCTGATACAGCAACCCGTACCGCCCAGCGTGGCGCAGACCACCTTCCCGACCGGGATGCTGGAAGCGATACCGGTGGGCACAGGCTTTAGCCGGCGCAGCGGGCAGGCGACGGTGAATGTGACGCGGATATCGGAAGATTCAGTAGAAGTGACCGCCACCTGCGACAGCCTGGCACGCCAGGTTATCCTGCTGAAAGAAGAGAACACCCGCATCCGTAACGCACTGCTTGAAAAAGTGGAGGAACCTCCTCCGAAGGTAGTCAATGAACCCACCGGATGGCAATGGTTCCAGATATGTGCGGGAAGAATCGCCCTTTTGATTCTCATTTTAATGCTGATTAAACGCTACTTAAAAAGAAGAAGTGGCGCAGCCAAATTGTAAATCTTAAAATAGTAAATGAATTTATGGCAAAACAAGGATATGTAAACGGTAGTGACCTGCTGATGACCATCGGTGAGAAGGCGTGCGGACATTGCACCAGCCATACTACCACCTATACCAGTGAAACGAAAGACCGTGCTGTAAAACCCCTTGCCAGCAAAAAGGCGCCTTATATGAGTGGCAGCTTCATTGTTGCTTCAATAGAAGAAGCGGCGCCGGCAGGCGACGACGCCACCTACAACGCCACCTTCGACAATACCGGATCGGTAACCATAGACGACACGAAAGTGGACGGAACCGTGGAGGAATAAGCGATGAAGAAGATTCAGGTATATGGAAAAGAGTACCCCATGCGCATGACCATGGGGGCTATGCGCCGCTTCAAGCGTGAGACAGGCACGGACGTAAGCCAAATGGGTACGGACGTGGACCTGATGATCATTTTCCTCTTCTGCTGCGTGGCAAGCGCCTGCAATGCCGACGGGGTGGAATTCCTCCTGGATATCGACACCTTTGCCGACGGTCTGGACATGGCCGTGCTCAACGGCTTTGCCGAAACCCTGCAAGGCGACGGCTCAAAAAAAAAGACGGAGGAGACACCCCCGCCGACATCGACGAACTGATGGGACTAGCCGTGGGGAGTATGGGAATGAGTCTGACCGACTTCTGTAACTGTACTCCCCACGAGTTTTTCTGCATCAGCCGGCATTGGGAGCAGACACAGATGCGCGACCCCTGGGAGCGTGCCCGGTTCCTGGCTTGCTGCGTGTTGCAACCCTATAGCAAGAAGGCGCTGAAGGTGACGGACGTGTGCAGGTTCAGTTGGGACGTGCAAGAGAAACTATCCTTGGCGGTAGAAAGCACCCGGGATCGGTTTGAAGAATTGAAGAAACGGGTGGAAGGATAAGAGGAAATAGACTATTTTTCTACTGTAGTAGAGGTTATCCGGAATTTAAGAACGATAGGTTTTTTGCGCTCTTCCTCACGCTTGCAGGCTTCTTCCTTATCATAACGGGAATTGTCTCTGAAGGCTTTTACGATAAGGGCAAGTGAAGTGAGAGGCCATATATATTTTAACCAGTCTTCAATCAGATAGGAAGTCTCAAATGAAAAGCAATCATGAATCCCGGCATTCAACAGGCAAAAGAAAAGCCCCAATCCGAACAAAAGAAGGATTGTGCCTGATACAAAATGTTTGCCCGTATAAAGCAAATATCCTGCCAGTGAGAATATGAATGTGACCGATATAAAAAAAACATAAACCATAGTAACTGAATTTAGCCCGTAAATCAGTGCAAATATAGCGAATTAATGGCAAACGAGGTAGAGTTCAAGCTAAAAATTAGGACTGACGGCAAAGATACCTTCCATGATCTGACCGTTGATGCCGAATCTTTTGACTCGGCTGTGAAACGTGTGACGGAAACAGCCAGGAAAGCATCGGATGAAATCCAGAATATGGCGATGAAGAACCTTAACTGGGATATGTTCATCAATGCTACGGACCAGCTCAATAGTAGTATTCAAAGCCTTGCCAGGGGTATGACAGTTTTGACAAGTCCATGCGTGCAGCCAATACCATGGCAGGTAAAACAGGGAACGATCTCGATTCGTTGACCGATAGTGTAAAGGAACTGAGCAAGAACATTCCCATGGTTCGTGAAGAACTGGCCGGTGGCCTGTATCAGGTTATCTCGAACGGTGTACCCGAAGACAACTGGATCAGCTTCCTGGAACAAAGCAGCAAGGCTGCCGTGGGTGGCATCGCCGATTTGGGGCAAACGGTCACGGTCACTTCCACCATCATCAAGAACTACGGTCTGGAATGGGATACTGCCGGAAGCATCCAGGACAAGATACAGAAGACCGCCAAGAACGGTGTAACTAGTTTTGAACAATTAGCGGCCGCATTGCCCCGTGTCAGTGGCAGTGCTTCACAGCTGGGCATCAGTATTGATGAACTGATGGCCGTATTCGCTACTACAACAGGAGTAACAGGCAATACTGCCGAAGTCAGCACCGCCCGTGCCGCCATAGCTTCCACTACGGGGGCGATACGCCTGATGAACATCGCTATTGCATCCAGCCCTTATCTGATAGCGGCCGCATCCGCTGCTGTGTTGGCTGTAGGTATTTACAAGATATGTACCTCTTCAAATGAAACGGAAGAAGCCCAGAACAAGGCATGAACACAGTAATTTGTGGGAAAAGGCTTATTTGCAGACAGGAATATAATAAGAGGGTGGTTTACAGCAAACCGCAATGTATCAGAACGCATCACGGTGTGTCATCGGATTGGTATCCCAATTGAGACCCCAAGAAAAAAGCCCTTGAAAGTGATTGACTTTCAAGGGCTTTGGAATGTTATTGCGGTGCGTACGGGACTCGAACCCGTGACCCCATGCGTGACAGGCATGTATTCTAACCAACTGAACTAACGCACCATTATTTCATTTTATCATTGCTATCTCTCTCGATTGCGGTTGCAAAGGTAGGTATTTCTTTGGAATCTGCAATACCTGTGATGAATATTTTTTTGATGTGATTTTGCTGTGATTGTCTTATATCCTCATATTGAGAAGATTGTATGAATGAAAAAAGTTACTATTTAACGATTGTTTAGAAATTCGCTTTCAAGAGGTTCTAATGCTTGCAGGAAAATCTATTCTTGGAGAAAACGAAACATTTTGAGGCATCTTTTAAACTTCTTGCTTGAAAAGTTCGTTGATTTGCAATAAATCGTTATTTTTGCGAACTCAAAACGGAAATGTTGTAACTTAAATACTGTAAAAACGGAATTTTAGAATGATGAAAACGGCTAAACTGTTACTTCATTGTCCCGACCGACCGGGGATTTTGGCGGAAGTGACAGACTTTATAACGGTAAATAAGGGGAATATTATCTATCTGAATCAATATATAGATCATGTCGAGGATATCTTTTTCATGCGTATTGAGTGGGAATTGCAGGATTTCCTGATACTTCAAGAAAAGACAGACCGTGCGGTTCAAAAACATATTGAACGCAAGGTGCTGGCATATAAAAATAGAACAGTCATATTTAATTAAAGGATAATTGATGGAAGTTGCGGTCATAAAATACAATGCAGGTAATATCCGTTCGGTGGATTACGCTTTGAGACGTTTGGGGGTGGAGGCGGTCATTACGGCAGATGAGGCGGTGTTGCGCGCAGCCGACAAAGTGATATTTCCCGGTGTTGGCGAGGCGGAAACCACGATGAGTTTTTTGCAGGCAGGAGGCATGGACAGACTGATAAAAGAATTGCGCCAACCGGTATTGGGAATATGCCTGGGAATGCAGTTGATGTGTCGTCATTCGGAAGAAGGTAATGTCGATGGACTTGGAATCTTTGATGCCGATGTGAAGCGTTTTGTCTCCCGCAGGCATGAAGACAAGGTTCCGCACATGGGATGGAATACCATTACGCAGACTGATAGCGACTTGTTCAAAGGCTTTACGAAAGAAGAGTTTGTCTATTTCGTGCATAGCTTTTATGTTCCGGTCAATGACTGCACGGCAGCCGTGACGGATTATATCCTGCCGTTCAGTGCCGCTTTGCACAAGGACAACTATTATGCTACCCAGTTCCACCCGGAAAAGAGTGGGAGTGTAGGCGAACGCATCTTGCGGAATTTTTTGGAGTTATGAGGAAATACGAAAAATGTAAATCATCAACGTACCTATGTGTTAAGGACAAGAAATGCGCCATGACCATAGGGAATAAACCGTAAATAGAATGATTGAACTGATACCTGCCATTGATATTATCGGTGGAAAGTGCGTACGTCTGTCCCAAGGCGATTACGACAGTAAGAAGGTGTATAACGAGAATCCGGTGGAAGTAGCCAAAAAACTGGAGGCTCACGGCATCCGTCGCCTTCATGTGGTTGATTTGGATGGGGCGGCTTCGCATCATGTGGTGAATTACCGTACATTGGAACAGATTGCCTCGCGCACTTCCTTGATTATTGATTTTGGAGGTGGCGTGAAGAGTGACGAAGATTTAATCATCGCTTTCGAAAATGGCGCGCAGATGGTGACGGGTGGCAGCATTGCCGTGAAGAATCCCGGAATATTTTGCCGTTGGCTGCAGATGTATGGCTCGGAGAAAATGATTCTCGGTGCTGATGTGAAAGATTACAAGATTGCAGTTAACGGCTGGAAAGACGAAAGTGCTTGTGAACTGTTCCCTTTCCTCAAGGAATATGTGGAGAAAGGCATACGGAAGGTAATCTGCACGGATATCTGTTGTGACGGGATGCTGCAGGGTCCTTCCACGTCTTTGTACAAGGAAATATTGGAACGGCATCCGGGGCTGTATCTGATTGCCAGCGGTGGAGTGAGTTGTGCTGATGACATACGTATGCTGGAGGCTGCCGGTGTGCCTGCCGTCATTTTCGGCAAGGCTTTGTATGAGGGCCGTATCAGTTTTAAGGAATTGGAAAGATTTATGATTTGTAATTTATGATTTATTCATGCGGTATAGCGGTTAATCATAAATCGAGTCATAAGTAATAAGTAATAAATCATAAATCAGTTCGTTGTGTTAGCGAAAAGAATTATTCCCTGCCTCGATATCAAAGACGGGCAGACAGTGAAAGGAACCAATTTTGTGAATTTGCGCCAGGCAGGTGATCCGGTTGAATTGGCGCGTGCTTATAGCGGGCAGGGTGCCGATGAATTGGTATTCCTGGATATTACGGCCAGTTTTGAAGGACGGAAAACCTTTACTGAGCTGGTGAAACGCATTGCTGCCAATATCAGTATTCCCTTTACCGTAGGTGGAGGTATCTATGAGCTGGGTGACGTGGACCGCCTCCTGAATGCCGGTGCGGATAAGATTTCCATCAATTCTTCTGCCATCCGCTGTCCGGGATTGATAGATGAGATAGCCAAGCATTTCGGCTCGCAAGTCTGTGTGCTGGCAGTGGATGCCAAGCAGACGGAGAAGGGCTGGTGGTGCTATCTGAACGGTGGACGTGTGGAGACGGACAAGGAACTGTTTTCCTGGACAAAAGAGGCGCAGGAACGTGGAGCGGGAGAGGTGCTCTTTACCAGTATGGATCATGACGGTGTAAAGACCGGATATGCCAATGAAGCTCTTTCCGTATTGGCGGACAGGCTTTCCATACCCGTCATTGCGTCGGGGGGGGCAGGTGCAAAAGAGCATTTCCGTGACGTGTTTTTGGAAGGAAAAGCGGATGCTGCATTGGCTGCCAGTGTTTTTCACTTCGGAGAAATTAAAATTCCCGATTTAAAATCGTATCTTTGCGCCCAAGGAATTGCGATGAGAAAATAAGGGAGGATTATAAATCTCCGGTCATTAAAGCAGTAAAATGAATCGTGAATAGCTAAATCGTAAATAAAATGATGTTGGATTTTGACAAGATGAACGGACTTGTTCCGGCAATTATACAGGATGCAGATACCGCCAAGGTATTGATGCTGGGGTTCATGAACCGGGAAGCATACGACAAAACGGTAGAGACGGGAAAGGTGACTTTCTTTAGCCGTACCAAGAATCGCCTTTGGACGAAAGGCGAGGAGAGTGGCAACTTTTTGAATGTGGTTTCCATGAAAGAAGACTGTGACAAAGATACTCTGCTGATTCAGGTACATCCTGTGGGGCCTGTCTGCCATACCGGTGCAGATACTTGTTGGGGCGAAAAGAACGAGCAGCCTGTCATGTTCCTGAAGCTTCTTCAAGATTTCATAGACAAGCGTCATGAAGAGATGCCCGAGGGATCCTACACGACCAGCCTGTTTGAATCCGGTGTCAACAAGATGGCGCAGAAGGTAGGTGAAGAGGCTGTAGAAACAGTTATTGAAGCTTGCAACGGAACGGACGAACGTCTGATTTATGAAGGAGCCGATTTGCTGTATCATCTGATTGTGTTGCTTACTTCCAAAGGCTACCGCATCGAGGATCTTGCCCGTGAGTTGGAAGAACGCCACAGTGTGAACTGGAAGAAGCACTGATTAAATTAAAGAATTAAGAATTTGAGAATTAAGAAAATTCAAAATTCAAAATTAATAAATGGCGCTGATAAAATATAGGAACGTAGAGATACATCAGCAGGAGTTGTGTGTATTGAATGATGTGAATTTGGAACTTCACAAGGGAGAGTTCGTGTATCTGGTAGGTAAAGTCGGCTCTGGCAAGACCAGCCTGCTCAAGACGTTCTACGGAGAACTGGATATTGCAGCGGGAGAGGCCGAAGTGATGGGGTATGACATGCTTCATATAAAGCGTAAGCATATTCCGCAATTGCGCCGTAAACTTGGCATTATCTTCCAGGATTTCCAGCTGCTTACCGACCGTACGGTTTATGATAATCTTGAATTTGTACTCCGGGCCACCGGGTGGAAAAACAAGGGGGAGATTAAAGACCGTATAGAAGAAGTGCTGACGTTGGTCGGCATGAGTAACAAAGGGTATAAACTGCCCAACGAGCTTTCGGGTGGCGAGCAGCAACGGATTGTAATTGCGCGGGCCGTGCTCAATTCCCCGGATATAATCCTGGCGGACGAGCCTACGGGAAACCTGGATGTTGAAACAGGACGTGCCATTGCGGGGTTGTTGCATGATATCAGCGAGGCAGGTGCCTTGGTAGTGATGACAACGCACAATCTGCAGTTGCTCCGTGAGTTTCCGGGAAAGGTGTACCGCTGTACCAATCATCAGATGACGGATGTCACGGCGGAATACAATCCTGCGGAAATTGATAATTAAAGAATTAAAAATGAAAGCTTCGTAGCTAACAGCTCGTAGCTTGTAACTATAAACTAATTAATACAGGAACGAAAATGAAAGTTTTAAAGTTTGGAGGTACTTCAGTAGGTTCGGCTCAGCGAATGAAGGAAGTGGCCAAATTGATTACCGATGGTGAACGTAAGATTGTGGTTCTCTCTGCCATGTCGGGTACCACAAACACATTGGTTGAGATTTCGGACTATCTGTACAAGAAGAATCCGGAAGGTGCCAACGAGATTATCAACAAGCTGGAATCTAAATACCGCCAGCATATTGATGAGCTTTTTGCTACTCCGGAGTATAAACAGAAAGGCTTGGAACTGATCAAATCTCATTTTGACTATATCCGTTCTTACACTAAAGATCTCTTCACCTTGTTTGAAGAAAAGGTGGTACTGGCTCAGGGTGAGTTGATTTCTACCGCCATGATGAACTACTATTTGCAGGAATGTGGCGTGAAGTCTGTTTTACTTCCGGCTTTGGAATATATGCGTACGGACAAGAACGCTGAGCCCGATCCTATCTATATCAAGGAGAAGCTTCAGGTGCAGTTGGAGTTGCATCCGGAGGCTGAAATCTACATTACGCAAGGATTTATCTGTCGCAACGCATACGGTGAGATTGATAACCTGCAACGTGGAGGAAGCGACTATACAGCTTCTTTGATAGGTGCCGCCGTTAACGCTTCGGAAATTCAGATTTGGACAGATATTGACGGCATGCACAATAACGATCCCCGTATCGTGGACAAGACGGCTCCGGTGCGTCATCTCCATTTTGAAGAGGCTGCCGAGCTGGCCTATTTCGGCGCGAAGATTCTGCATCCTACCTGCATCCAGCCTGCCAAGTACGCCAACATTCCTGTGCGTTTGCTCAACACCATGGATCCTACGGCTCCGGGTACATTGATTTCAAACGATACGGAAAAAGGCAAAATCAAGGCTGTGGCCGCTAAAGACAACATTACGGCCATCAAGATAAAGTCCAGCCGTATGTTGCTTGCCCACGGTTTCCTGCGTAAGGTATTTGAGATTTTCGAAAGTTACCAGACGTCCATCGACATGATTTGTACTTCCGAGGTGGGAGTGTCCGTGTCTATCGATAACATAAAACATCTGAATGAAATCTTGGATGATTTGAAAAAGTATGGCACGGTGACTGTAGATAAAGACATGTGCATTATCTGCGTGGTGGGTGACCTTGAATGGGAAAACGTAGGTTTCGAGGCCAAGGCTCTGGATGCCATGCGTGATATTCCTGTACGTATGATTTCATTCGGCGGCAGCAACTACAACATCTCTTTCCTTATCCGTGAATGTGATAAGAAAGCTGCTTTGCAGTCGCTCAGCGATGCGCTGTTCAACGAGGAATAAACGATTTCCTGTATTACAATTATTATATGAAAGGAACATTCCCTATTAATAAATTCAGCGAGTTGCGTACCCCTTTCTATTATTATGATACGAAGGTGTTGCGCGACACGCTTTCCTGCATCCGCACTGAAGCGTCGAAGTATGACAACTATTCAGTACATTATGCCGTGAAAGCCAATGCCAACCCTAAAGTGCTTACTATTATCCGCGAGAACGGTCTGGGTGCCGACTGCGTAAGCGGCGGAGAGATACGTGCTGCCATCAAGGCAGGCTTTCCTTCCGGCAAGATCGTGTTTGCCGGGGTGGGCAAGGCCGATTGGGAAATAAATTTAGGATTGGACTATGATATATTCTGCTTCAATGTGGAATCTGTTCCCGAACTGGAGGTGATTAACGGGCTGGCTGCCGCCAAGGGCAAGGTTGCCAACGTTGCTTTCCGCATCAACCCCAACGTAGGTGCGCATACGCATGCAAACATCACTACTGGGCTGGCGGAGAATAAGTTCGGTATTAGCATGCAGGACATGGATCATGTGATTGATGTTGCCGGGGAAATGAATAATGTCAAATTCATCGGCTTGCACTTCCACATCGGTTCGCAAATTCTGGACATGGGAGACTTCGTGGCATTGTGCAATCGTGTCAACGAGTTGCAGGACAAGCTTGAAGCGCGCCGCATCCGTATCGAGCACATCAATGTGGGCGGTGGCCTGGGCATTGACTATGCGCATCCCAACCGCCAGGCTATTCCCGATTTCAAAAAGTACTTTATCGCCTATGATGAACATTTGAAGTTGCGCTCTTACCAGACGCTTCACTTCGAGTTGGGACGTTCGGTGGTGGGACAGTGCGGTTCTCTTATTTCGCGGGTGCTCTATGTAAAGCAAGGCACCAACAAGCAGTTCGCCATCCTCGATGCGGGTATGACGGACCTTATCCGTCCGGCGCTTTATCAGGCATTCCATAAGATAGAGAATATCACTTCGGATGCTCCAATGCAAACTTATGATGTGGTAGGACCTATCTGCGAGTCTTCTGATGTCTTCGGCAAGGCCATTGACCTAAACGGTGTAAAACGTGGCGATCTCATCGCTCTCCGTTCCGCCGGTGCATACGGTGAAATCATGGCGTCCGGTTACAACTGCCGGGAATTGCCGCAGGGATATACTTCGGAAGAATTGGTGTGATAATTTTTTGTATCCTGCTTTAATGCGGTAAACACTCTGGAATGACTTTCGCTGTCTGACTTGGAGTATTGTAATTTATTATATAAAAAATGTTATTAGATGAACAAAATTGATGTGTTGTTGTTACTTTTGTAATGATTTCAATTTAACTAATAAATACGATTATGATTACAGAAAAATTACAAAACGCAATTAACGGACAGATTACGGCTGAGATGTGGTCTTCAAACCTGTATTTGGCAATGTCTTTCTATATGGAGAAAGAAGGTTATTCCGGTATGGCTTCTTGGTTGAGGAAGCAATCATCCGAGGAAAAAGCGCATGCTTGTGAATTGGCCTCTTATGTTATTAAACGTGGTGGTAAGGCCAAATTGGATAAGATTGATGTAGTGCCCAATGATTTCGGGACTCCGCTGGAAGTGTTCGAGCAGGTGTATGAGCACGAATGTCGCGTGTCTAAGATGGTTGACGAACTGGTTGATGTGGCTGCTGCCGAAAAGGATAAGGCTTCCCAGGATTTCTTGTGGGGATTTGTTCGCGAGCAGGTAGAAGAAGAAGCTACCGCTGCCGGTATTGTAGATATGATTAAGAAAGCCGGCGCTACCGGAATCTTCTTTGTGGATGTAAAATTGGGAGAGCGCAAATAATATTGCTTGGAAGCTTTATAGAAGATAGGCAAAAACTAAAAAAGTCCTGTAATGTATTTTATATTACAGGACTTTTTTTAGTTATGGATCTCTTATTTCAGTACGCCCAATTCTTTTCCTACCTTAATGAAAGCTGCAATACACTTGTCAAGGTGTTCCTTTTCGTGGCCTGCAGAAATCTGTACACGGATACGTGCCTGTTCCTTTGGAACAACCGGGTAGTAGAATCCCGTTACGTAAATACCTTCTTCCTGCATGCGGGCTGCGTAAATCTGGGATAATTTGGCATCATACAGCATGACCGCGCAAATGGCGCTTTGGGTCGGCTTGATGTCGAAACCGGCGGCAGTCATCTTGTCGCGGAAGTAGTTGACGTTCTCTACAAGCTTGTCATGCAGCGCATTGCTTTCTTTCAGCATTCTGAATACTTCAAGGCTTGCACCTATGATACCTGGAGCCAATGAGTTGGAGAACAGGTAAGGACGGCTGCGCTGACGCAGCAAGTCAATGATTTCTTTGCGTCCGGTAGTGAATCCGCCCAAAGCACCGCCAAAGGCTTTGCCTAGAGTGCCGGTGTAGATATCTACCCGTCCGTAGGTGTTGTATTGCTCGCTGACACCGTGTCCTGTAGGACCTACCACACCGGCGGAGTGAGATTCGTCCACCATAACCAATGCGTCGTATTTCTCGGCCAGGTCACAAATCCGGTCCATCGGAGCCACATTGCCGTCCATAGAGAAAACACCGTCTGTAACAATGATGCGGAAACGTTGGGCCTGTGCTTCTTGCAGGCATCTTTCAAGATCTGCCATGTCGGCATTGGCATAGCGGTAGCGTTTTGCTTTACAAAGGCGGACACCGTCAATGATGGAAGCATGGTTCAAGGCATCGGAGATGATAGCATCTTCTTCCGTGAAGAGGGGTTCGAATACACCGCCGTTGGCATCGAAGCAGGCTGCGTAGAGAATCGTGTCTTCTGTCTTGAAGTAATCGGAAATGGCGGCTTCCAGTTCCTTGTGGATATCTTGCGTTCCGCAGATGAAACGCACGGATGACATTCCATAACCGCGGCGTTCCATTATTTTTTGCGCTGCAGCAATCAGGTTGGGATGGTTGGATAATCCCAGATAATTGTTGGCACAGAAGTTCAGCACTTCCTTGCCTTTCACAGTGATAGCAGCTTGTTGTGCACTTTCAATCAGGCGCTCTTCCTTATAGAGCCCAGCTTCTTTAATTTCAGCAAGTGTCTTGCTGAGATGGTTTTGCATTTTACCGTACATAGCGATTTAATATTTAATGGTGATACATGTTAAGAACATGCTTTGCAAAGGACATCATTTTTCTTGGAATAAACAATATCTTTTTGATAGAAATATGAAAAAAAAGTGTGTATCTTTGCGCACGATATTAATAAATACCTTATTAAATAAGTCTTATGAAAAATATTTTGGTAATTGGAGCTACCGGACAGATTGGTTCGGAACTTACATTGGAGTTGCGTAAACGTTATGGTGCTGATCATGTTGTAGCCGGATATATTCCCAGCGCTATGCCTAAGGGAGAATTGAAGGCATCAGGTCCTTCGGCCATTGCGGACGTAACGGATCGTCAGTCTATTGAAGTAGTGGTACGTCAATTTAAGATTGATACGATATACAATTTGGCGGCTTTGCTGTCGGTTGTCGCTGAAAGCCGCCCGGCCATGGCATGGAAAATCGGTATCGATGGTTTGTGGAATGTATTGGAAGTGGCACGCGAGTACAACTGTGCCGTGTTCACGCCCAGCTCTATCGGCTCATTCGGAGAGGCCACTCCGCATATAAAGACCCCGCAGGATACAATTCAGCGTCCCCGTACGATGTATGGTGTGACGAAAGTGACTACTGAGTTGTTAAGTGACTATTATTACACGAAATACGGGGTTGATACCCGTGCGGTGCGTTTCCCGGGAATCATCTCGAACGTGACTCCTCCGGGGGGTGGCACAACCGACTATGCTGTGGATATATTCTATTCTGCCGTCAAGGGAGAGAAGTTTGTATGTCCGGTGAAGGCAGGTACTTATATGGATATGATGTATATGCCCGACGCGCTGAATGCGGCGATCTCTTTGATGGAGGCGGTTCCGGCAAGACTGAAGCACCGCAACGCGTTCAACATCGCTTCCATGAGTTTTGATCCGGAGCAGATTTATCAGGAGATCAAGAAGCATGTGCCTGATTTTGAAATGGTATATGAAATAGATCCGCTGAAACAGGCGATTGCCGACAGTTGGCCCGATTCTCTGGATGATACTTGTGCCCGTGAAGAATGGGATTGGGTGCCGCAGTATGATTTGGAGTCCATGACTGTAGATATGCTTGAGAAATTAAGAGCTAAATTAAATAAGTGACCGTAGGGTCCGTAAAAGATGAAAAAAGTATTATTGGGATTCATATTGTTCACTTTGTTGGTTTCATGTGGAAATGGAAAGACGAAAATGGATCCCTTTACTACCATTACGGGAATGGTGGATTCGGTCGGTCATAAGGCCGATACATTGCGGGAAGCGGGAGTGAAGGAAGAGCCTGAACCCATAGAGGCGGACGAGTTGTTTGATGATTTTATCTTCAACTATGCCTCGGATGATGCCTTGCAGAGGCAGAGGACGGTTTTCCCTTTACCTTATTATAATGGGGATACTCCTTCCAAGATTGAGGAGAAGTTTTGGAAACATGACTATCTGTTCACGAAACAGAGTTATTATACCATGCTTTTCGACAAGGAGGGTGATATGGATATGGTAGGTGATACTGCACTGAGTGCTGTACAGGTAGAATGGATTTTCCTGAAAACCCGTATGGTGAAGAAGTATTACTTTCAGCGTGTCAAGGGCATGTGGATGCTTGAGGCCATCAACCTTCGCCATATCGAGGAAGGAGAAAATGAGGACTTTGTAAGCTTCTATACCCGTTTTGTTACCGATAGCCTGTACCAGAGCCGCCACATTCGTAATCCGTTGCAGTATATCACCATTGATCCGGATGATGAATTCTCTATTCTGGAAACTACCCTTGATGTGAATCAGTGGTATGCTTTCCGTCCGGTGATGCCTGTGGATAAACTGTCTAACATCAATTACGGGCAGAAGAATGAAGACTTGTCCAATACCAAAATATTGAAAGTGAATGGTATTGGCAATGGATACTCCGTCATTTTTTATTTCCGGAAACGGGGAGGAGAATGGGAGTTGTACAAATACGAAGATACAAGTATTTAAGTATTTACGATTTGACGGTTTGCGATTGAAGTCTGTATTGTACTTTATGCACCGTCAAATCGTAAATATTATAAGTTTATAGTTTATGATAGGTGATGGGGTAAAAAAGATTCCTAATACATTCGGTGTTGATGTCTCTGCTGCAAGTTTTTTTGAATACGGTTCGGAAGATGAACTGTGTGAGGGGATTGTGGCAGGAAGTATTACCATGCCTTATCTGCATATAGGGAGTGGCAGTAATCTGCTTTTTATAAAGGATTATGAAGGGACGGTGCTGCATTCGTGCATTAAAGGGATAGACGTGACGGCGGAGGATGAAGACCGGGTCTGGGTACGCGTCGGTGCCGGGATGGTATGGGATGATTTTGTGGCATATTGTGTGGAACATAACTGGTATGGCACCGAAAACCTGTCATTGATACCCGGTGAGGTGGGGGCGAGTGCCGTACAGAACATCGGGGCCTATGGCGTAGAGGTGAAGGATTTGGTCACTTCTGTCGAAACCGTGAACATTTTGGGGGAGAAACGGGTTTTCCGGGTACAGGAATGTGAATATGCTTACCGGAAAAGCATTTTTAAACGTCCGGAAATGAAGTCGGTTTTTGTGACCTATGTGAATTTCTGCTTGTCAAAGAAAGAGTCTTATATGTTGGACTACGGGACTATCCGTCAGGAGTTGGCAAAATATCCGGCTGTGGATTTAAAAACCTTGCGCCATGTGATTATTGGTATCCGTGAAAGCAAATTGCCCGATCCGAAAATCTTGGGAAATGCCGGAAGTTTTTTTATGAATCCCATCGTGCCCCGTGTGCAGTTTGAGGCATTGCAGCGGCAATACCCTTCTATGCCACACTACGATGTGGATGAAGAGAGGGTGAAAATTCCTGCCGGATGGATGATAGACCGCTGTGGCTGGAAAGGCAAGGCTTTGGGTGCGGCTGCCGTGCATGATAAACAGGCACTGGTATTGGTTAATCTGGGTGGTGCGTCCGGTGCTGATATAGTACTCTTGTCGGATGCTGTCAGAGCTTCGGTATATGAAAAGTTCGGGATTGAAATTTATCCGGAAGTAAACTTTATAGGTTGAAGCAGCCAACTGCTTTGACTACTCTAACTACTCATATAGGTATGAAACTGAGAATATTGGGAAGCGGTACTTCAACGGGAGTACCGGAGATAGGCTGTACTTGCCCGGTATGTACTTCTGCCGATCCGCGGGATAACCGTTTGCGTGCATCGTCGTTCGTGCATACGGATGATGCGGTGATATTGATTGATTGTGGTCCCGATTTCAGGGAACAGATGTTGCGAATGTCTTCTTTTGAAAAGATTGACGGGGTGCTGATTACTCATGAACATTACGATCATGCGGGCGGACTGGATGATTTACGTCCGTTCTGCCGTTTTGGCGAGATACCGGTCTATTCGGATGCCTATACCGCCGGCCATTTGCGTGCGAGGATGCCCTATTGTTTTGTGGACAAAGTCTATCCGGGAGTTCCGCGTATCTATCTTCAGGAAGTGGAAGCGGGCAAGCCGTTTTATATTAACCGGACAGAGATTTTGCCCCTTCAGGTCATGCATGGCAGACTGCCTATCCTGGGATACCGCATCGGGGGACGTTTGGGGTATATTACGGACATGCTTACGATGCCCGAAGAATCTTATGAACAATTGAAAGGATTGGATGTTCTGGTTATAAATGCTTTACGTTTACAGCCTCATGCCACCCATCAAAGTATTTCAGAAGCATTGGTCGCTGCAGAACGTATTGGTGCCAAGGAAACTTATTTCATTCACATGAGCCATCATGCGGGTTTGCATGTGGAGCTTAGCAAGCAGTTGCCGCCCCATATCTACTTGGCTTATGATGGACAGGAAATAGTTTTCTAAACTTTTCGAAACGTTTGTTTTGTTTTATTAGTAGAAAATGTTATTTTTGCCAAAAGTTGATGAATGAATGCCATGAAATTCCGACTCCTCATACGAATAGCTGTCATTCTGTCCGTAGTGCTGCTATGTACGGGGTTTGGCGTGTATTCATTTTTCCGCATGAATGCGGTAGAGAACCAGCAGGATTTTAATCTTTATTCTCTGGTGCCGCAGGATGCCATTGCCGTACTCGAAACGGATCGTATGGCAGATTTGGTGGACGACATCAACCAGCTGAACTGCAGCAAGGAAAATCACTATCTTTATGTATCCGAGCTTTTTGTTTATTTGAAGGACCATCTATATACCTTGATGGATGATACCCCGCACGGGTTGAGCAGAGAAATGAACAAGATGCTGATTAGTTTTCATGAACCGGACACCCCGCTGAACCAAGTCCTGTATTGCAGCCTCGGTTCGGGTGATTATGAGTTGGTGGAAACCTTTATCCGGAAATATTGTTCCAGCAGTTTCCCTTCTAGATTCTTTGACTATAAAGGCGAGGAAATCCGGATTTATCCGATGTCGGACGGACGTTTCCTGGCTGCCTACTTTACACCGGATTTTCTGGCTGTCAGCTTTCAGAAGCGGCTTATAGAGCAGGTGATTGATGCGCGCCGTGAAAAGAAATCGTTGATGCATCTCCGGTCTTTCCGTACGATGCATGCGGGTAAGCATGACAACGTCGCGGCCACGGTATATGTCCGTATGAAGAAGGTGGATATGGGGAAACCTACGGATGGAATCCGTTCCCAGACCCGCTTGGGCAGTTGGGCCGAATTTGATATGAAGTTCAATGAAAATGCTATTTATTGTTCCGGTGTCAGTCATGGCGAAGATTCCACTCGGACGTTTATCAACGCTTTGCGCCGGCAGAAACCGATTGAAGGTTTTCCAGGAGCATATCTTCCTTCCACCACATTCTTTTATGACAATTGGGCGCTTTCGGACAGAGAAGCTGTATTCCGTTTTACGGCCTATCAGGAGTATGCCAAGGCCATTTATTCCGATTATATCAAGAAGCGTGATGAAGAATGGATGACTTTCCTGCATGATTATGCGGGAGAGAGCGTGATGTCCTGTCTTTTCCAGTCGAAAGATACTTTGAACAAACTGCCTTGCGCGGTGATGAGTATTCCTGTGAAGGATGAACGTGCGGCCGAGCGCCGGTTGCAATCCTTGTTGAATAGGACGCCCAAAGAGGAGGATGCACCGCCGGTACCGCAGCTGTATCCGGAATATGCCAGGTATCCCAAGGCAAGAAGATTCCGCCAGTATATTTTGCCGCGGAATACGTTGCTTACCCAGATGACGGGTATTACGGAGTCTGCGCTTTATACTTATGCCTGTTTTTATAGGGGAAACCTGTTGCTGGCTCCCGACGCTCCCAGTCTTTCTGCCTATATCGATGCTGTAGAGAATTCCGATGTGCTGGACGGGACGCAGGTCTATGAAGAAGGGATAGGAAGCTTGTCACCGGTATATAGCTTCGTGATGATGGGGGACATGGAAGAAATGCTACGGCAACCGGAAACGTATGTGCGGCTGATACCGAACTTCTTTTTCCGCCAGGCAAAGTTTTTCCGCAAATTCATGCTTGCCGTACAGTTTACATGTACGGAGGGGGTGGTTTACCCTAATATCGTGCTGCTCTATAAGGGAGAGGGGCAGGACTCTTGATCCGGTTTGGATGTATGCAGACAAGGCGCAAAATCGGAAAAGCATCTTGTGCCTTGGATTTTACGCCTTGTTTGTTATCGTGATTCTTTCTGGTTTAGAAAGGCAAATCGTCCTTTGCGTCTCCAGATAGGAATTCCGGTGCGGCACTTGGTGCCGGTGGAGGTACAGGGGCGCCCGGTGCAGGTGCGGCGGCACTGACACGTTCCACCTTCCATGCACGGATACTGTTGAACCAGCGGTCTTGCCATTGGCGTGCATCCACATCGAAAGAAACGGTCAATTCTTCACCCATCTGAATGTTGAATTGTTCTATTTTATCTGCTCCAAAAACGTCGAAACACATTTTGCGTGGATACTGGCCATGGTCTTCGATTACATATTCCTGCACTTTCCACTCGTTTCCGGTCTTAGAAACTCCGCCTCTGGGCTGGAGTATAGCGATGATTTTTCCTGTAAATTCCATTGTTCTCTTTTTAAATGATGCTGCGAAGTTACAATTTTTTAGTAATATGAGACGAATATTCGGCTGTTTTTTCTTTGTATTTCTTTGTCGTAGGGAATTCTTTTTTTAACTTTGTCCGTTGCTTAAATAAGAAGACAAAATAAAAACTTAAATATATAGATTATATGAAATTTATCGTTTCAAGTACTGCGCTCTCCAGTCATTTACAGGCTATCAGCCGGGTGATTAATTCGAAGAATGCGCTGCCTATTTTGGATTGTTTCCTTTTTGAACTGCAAGACGGAACTTTGTCTGTAACTGTATCTGACAGTGAAACGACTATGGTTACTACGGTCGAGGTCAATGAAAGCGATATGGACGGACGTTTTGCCGTGGCTGCCAAAACTTTGTTGGATGCCTTGAAAGAAATTCCCGAGCAACCGTTGACTTTTGAAATCAATACCTCTTCTTTGGAAATAACAGTACAGTATCAGAACGGTAAGTACAGTCTGATGGGACAGAATGCAGACGAATTTCCCCAGTCGGCCATGTTGGGTGACAATGCCGTACGTGTGGAAATGGATGCACAGATTCTGTTGGGCGGCATCAACCGTGCTGTTTTTGCTACGGCGGACGATGAACTCCGTCCCGTAATGAACGGTATCTATTTTGACATTACCACGGAGGACATCACGATGGTGGCATCCGACGGTCATAAGTTGGTGCGTTGTAAGACATTGGCTGCCAAGGGTAATGAGCGTGCCGCATTTATCCTGCCCAAGAAGCCGGCTTCTTTGATGAAGAACCTGCTGCCTAAGGAACAGGGCAATGTAACGATTGAGTTTGATGAACGCAACGCTGTGTTCACTTTGGAAAGCTACCGTATGGTGTGCCGTCTGATTGAAGGACGTTATCCGAACTACAATTCGGTTATTCCGCAAAATAACCCCTACAAAGTGACGGTGGACCGCCAGTTGTTGACCGGTGCCTTACGCCGCGTATCCATATTTTCATCGCAGGCAAGCAGCCTTATCAAGTTGCGTATGCAGGAGAACCTCATCGTTATTTCTGCCCAGGACATCGACTTTTCCACTTCGGCGGAAGAAACGCTGGTTTGCCAGTATGCGGGTAACCCGATGAGCATCGGTTTCAAATCTACTTTCCTGATTGATATTCTGAACAACATCTCTGCCGATGAGGTTATCATTGAATTGGCCGATCCGTCCCGAGCCGGTGTCATCATTCCGGTAGAGCAGGAAGAAAACGAGGATTTGCTGATGCTGCTGATGCCGATGATGCTGAATGACTGATGAATATTAGCAATCGGATTATGAGCTACGAGCTACAAGTGGCTGCGCAATTATGCCGCACGGTACTTGTAGCTCGTGGCTTGTAAGTTAAACTTATAATTTATAGCTCATAGCCAGAGCTTATAAAACGAAAAAACAATGAAATTGAATCTGAAAAATCCGATAGTTTTTTTTGATTTGGAGACTACCGGCACAAACATCAACTCTGACCGAATTGTTGAAATCTGTTATCTTAAAGTATATCCCAACGGGAATGAAGAATCGAAAACGATGCGTATCAATCCCGAAATGCATATCCCTGCAGAATCCTCTGCCGTACATGGCATTTATGACGAAGATATAGCAGATTGTCCCACTTTCAAGGAGGTGGCGCGCAAGATAGCCAATGATATTGAAGGCTGTGATCTTGCAGGTTTTAATTCCAACCGTTTCGATATACCGGTTTTGGCGGAAGAATTCCTGCGTGCCGGAGTGGACATTGACATGAGCCGTCGCAAATTTGTGGATGTGCAGGTTATTTTCCACAAGATGGAACAACGGACCTTGTCTGCCGCCTATAAATTCTATTGCGGCAAGAATCTGGAAGATGCCCATACGGCCGAAGCCGACACCCGTGCCACTTATGAGGTGCTGATGGCCCAGCTGGACCGTTACGGTGAATTGCAGAATGATGTAGCTTTCCTTGCTGACTATTCCAGTTTCAACAAGAACGTGGACTTTGCGGGCCGCATGGTTTATGATGACAATGGAGTGGAAGTATTTAATTTCGGCAAGTATAAGGGTATGTCTGTTTCGGAAGTTCTGAAACGTGATCCGGGTTATTACAGCTGGATTCTGAACAGTGATTTTACTCTGAACACCAAAGCGATGCTGACAAAGATACGCTTGCGCGAAATGACACAGAAATGAAGTAATCCGTAATTTTGATCATGGCAAATACTCTGAAAGGGAAAAAAATAGTATTGGGTATTACAGGGAGCATTGCTGCCTATAAAGCGTGTTACATTATCCGTGGGTTGATAAAGCGTGGTGCCGAAGTGCAGGTAGTCATTACTCCTGCCGGCAAGGAGTTCATTACTCCTGTCACTCTGTCCGCATTGACGAGTAAGCCGGTCATCAGTGAGTTTTTTGCCCAGCGTGACGGAACGTGGAACAGCCATGTGGATCTGGGATTGTGGGCGGATGCCATGCTGGTTGCTCCGGCAACAGCTTCTACCATTGGCAAGATGGCCAATGGAGTAGCCGACAATATGCTGATAACCACTTATCTTTCGGCAAAAGCACCTGTGTTTGTGGCTCCTGCTATGGACTTGGACATGTATGCACATCCTTCTACCCAAAAGAATCTGGAAACATTACGCTCTTATGGCAACCATATCATAGAACCGGGTACAGGAGAACTAGCCAGTCATCTGGTGGGTAAAGGGCGTATGGAAGAGCCGGAAAACATCATTCTCCACCTGGAACAATATTTCGCATCCAAAGAGGGGGATTTGGTCGGCAAGACCATTATGATAACCACAGGGCCTACTTACGAGAAGATTGATCCGGTACGTTTTATAGGTAATTATTCTTCCGGAAAGATGGGTTTTGCGCTTGCCGATGAATGTGCCGGCCGGGGAGCCAAGGTCATCTTGATTGCAGGCCCGGTACAGCAGACCACTCATTTTCCTATGTACCAGTATCATGCGGTGGAGTCGGCACAGCAGATGTATGATGTTGCCTGTAGCCTTTTTGGAGATGTGGATGCCGCTATCTTGTCTGCGGCTGTTGCCGATTATACACCGGAACAGGTGGCGGGCGAGAAAATCAAGCGGGAAAAGACCGGGAACATGACCTTGGAGCTGAAACCTACTCAGGACATTGCCGCCACCTTAGGAGGTTTGAAGAATTCCATGGAAGAAAGGAAGGTTCTTGTAGGTTTTGCGCTCGAGACCCATGACGAGCAGCATAATGCCGAAGGCAAACTCAACCGGAAGAACCTGGATTTCATCGTATTGAATTCTTTGAAGGACAAAGGAGCCGGTTTCCGCTATGATACAAATAAAATCAGTATCATAGACCGGGAAGGAAAGAAGGATTATCCGTTGAAGTCCAAGGCCGAAGTGGCTGTGGATATCGTAGATCATCTGGCAGAAGTCTTGAAAAGCTGATCATTGAAAGTTTGATCATTGAAAGTTTGATCATTGATAAAATAATAGCCTACAAGATAGTCAATCAGTAATTTCAATCGTAAATTATGTTGCGTTCACTCTACATACAGAATTATGCACTTATTGAGAAACTTGATATCAATTTTGACAGCGGTTTCTCGGTAATAACGGGCGAGACAGGAGCCGGTAAGTCCATTATTTTGGGCGCTATCGGCTTGTTGTTGGGACAGCGTGCCGATGTGAAGTCTATCCGGACAGGAGCGTCGAAATGCGTTATTGAGGCTCGTTTTGATATATCAGCCTATGGTATGCAGCCTTTTTTTGAGGAAAATGAGTTGGAATATGAAGAGGAGTGTATCCTTCGCCGCGAGGTGTACGCCTCGGGCAAAAGCCGGGCGTTTATCAATGATACGCCTGCCTCTCTGGCACAGATGAAGGAATTGGGGGAGTTGTTGATTGACGTACACTCCCAGCATCAGAACCTGTTATTGAACAAGGAAGGTTTCCAGCTGAATGTGTTGGATATCCTGTCGCATAATGAAGAGGTTTTGGCTGCCTATCAGTCTGTGTATAAGGAATGGAAACAGGCATTGTACGATCTGGAAAAAATCATAGCAAGGGCAGAACAGGATAAGGCGGACGAAGATTACATCCGCTTTCAGTTGGAACAACTGGAGGAAGCCCGTTTGTCTGAGGGTGAGCAGGAAGAGTTGGAACAGGAGGCGGACACTTTGAGCCATGCGGAGGAAATCAAGGCAGGGCTGTACCGTGCCGGACAAATCCTGTACTCGGATGAAGGCGGTCTGCTTTCCGGACTTAAAGACTGCCTGAATACCATGATCGGGTTGCAGAATGTTTTTCCGGTAGCCGGTGAACTGGCCGAGCGCTTGGAGAGCACTTATATCGAATTGAAAGATATTTCGCAGGAAATCTCCGGTAAGGAAGAAGAAGTGGAGTTCAATCCGGCACGCCTGGAAGAAGTGAACGAACGTCTGAACCTGATTTATACACTTCAGCAGAAACACCGTGTCTCTACCATCGGAGAACTGTTGGCTTTGGAAAACGAGTATGCCATGAAGCTTTCGGCTATTACTTCGTCGGAAGAAGATATTGAAAAGTTGAAGGCGTCTTGTGATGTCCTATATAATAAGGTGAAGAAGCAAGCGGCTGTATTGACGAAAGCCCGTACCGCTGCTGCGCGTGAGGTAGAGAAGCAGATGGCTTCCCGCTTGGTGCCGTTAGGTATGCCCAATGTACGTTTTCAGGTGGAGATGGGAACTCGTAAAGAGCCGGGCATGCATGGTATCGATACGGTCAATTTCTTGTTTTCCGCGAATAAGAACGGCACTCTGCAGAATATATCCTCAGTGGCTTCCGGCGGTGAGATAGCCCGTGTCATGCTGTCCGTCAAGGCAATGATAGCAGGGGCTGTGAAACTTCCCACCATTGTATTCGATGAAATAGACACCGGTGTGTCCGGTGAAATAGCCGACCGTATGGCGGATATAATGCAGGAGATGGGCGAGAGTAACCGTCAGGTGATCAGTATCACCCATTTGCCTCAGATAGCGGCCCGCGGACGTGCCCATTACAAGGTGTATAAGCAGGACAACGAGAAAGAGACCAATAGCCATATCCGCCGTTTGACGGATAATGAAAGGGTAGAGGAAATAGCCCACATGTTGAGTGGTGCCACCCTCACCGAAGCCGCTCTGAATAATGCCAGAGCATTATTGGGAGGAACTTGACGGGTTATAAGTAATTAATTATAAGCGATGAGTAGCAGAAACCTCAGTCGCAAATCGTAAATTGTTAAATCGTAAATAGACTCATGGTTGATAAAAGTGAAATGATTTTCGGTGTTCGTGCCGTAATAGAAGCCATTCAGGCAGGAAAAGAGATAGACAAGATATTGGTAAAGAAAGATATTCAGAGTGACTTGTCCAAAGAGTTGTTTGCTGTCTTGAAGGGAACGTTGATACCTGTACAACGTGTTCCGGTAGAACGTATCAACCGCATCACGCGTAAAAACCACCAAGGGGTGATTGCCTTTACCTCTTCAGTCACTTATCAGAAAACGGAGGACTTGGTACCTTTCCTTTTTGAGCAGGACAAGAATCCGTTGTTTGTGATGCTCGACGGAATAACCGATGTACGTAACTTCGGCGCTATTGCCCGCACCTGTGAATGTGCCGCCGTGGATGCGGTGATAATTCCTGCCAAGAACAGCGTTTCCGTAAATGCCGATGCGATGAAGACTTCGGCAGGTGCCTTGCATACCTTGCCTGTCTGCAGGGAACAAAGTCTGAAAGGGACCTTGCAGTTCCTCAAGGACAGCGGTTTCCATATTGTGGCCGCTACGGAAAAAGGGGATTATGACTATACCAAGGCGGATTATACCGGACCGATGTGTATTATCATGGGAGCTGAGGACAAAGGGGTATCTTATGACAACCTGGCTTTGTGTGACGAGTGGGTAAAGATTCCTATGTTGGGAACCATCGAGTCTCTGAACGTGTCCGTTGCTGCCGGTATCTTGATATATGAAGCTGTGAAACAAAGAAATAATGCAAATCAGTAGTTAAAGTAGTTAAGTAGAATAGACTATTGTACTTAACTACTTGACTACTAATGATAGAAACGAATGATAACTACTTTAACTACTGCCGCGCATAAATAATGAAGATATGAAGAAGATACTTTTGACGCTCACCCTCTGTTTGTTGGCTCAGTGGGGTGTAGCTCAGGCACCCAAATGGGTGGAAAAAGCCAAGCGTGCCGTGTTCTCGGTGGTAACGTACGACCGGGAAGATAAGATACTGAATACCGGAAACGGCTTCTTTGTGACGGAAGACGGAATTGCCTTGTCGGACTACAGCCTGTTTAAGGGTGCTCAGCGTGCTGTGGTAATAAATTCCGAGGGAGTGCAGATGCCGGTGGAAGCAGTGATGGGAGCTGACGACATGTACGATGTGGTCAAGTTCCGTGTAGGTATTTCCGGTAAGAAAGTTCCTGCGCTGACTTTGGCTACCGCTTCTCCCGCAGTAAATACCGAGGTCTGTTTATTGCCATATTCAACTCAGAAGGATCGTTCCTATACGGCCGGAAAGGTAAAGGAGGCAGCCAAGATCGCCGAGAAGTATTTCTATTATACCCTTGACATGCACTTGAAGGATAAGATGGTCAGTTGTCCGGTAATGACTGCCGACGGGCAAGTGTTCGGACTGGCCCAGAAATCATCCGGACAAGATACGGCTACTGTCTGTTATGCCATTGACGCCAACTTTGCGATGGCACAAAATATCAGCGCTTTGTCATACGGAGATATGGCATTGAAGGGTATCGGCATCAAGAAAGCTTTGCCGGATACGGAAGAACAGGCGTTGGTCTTCCTTTATATGGCTTCTTCCCAATTGGCTCCGGAGAAATATATGGAAGTGCTGAATGACTTTATATCCCTGTATCCCAACAGTGCCGACGGCTATCTGCGCCGTGCCTCCCAACAGCTGTACCTGTCGGTGGATGAAGCGTCTATGGATAAGGTGGCAGCGGATATGGACAAGGCTCTGGAGGTGGCTCAAAAGAAAGATGATGCTTACTTCAACCGTGCCAAGATGATTTATAACTATCAATTGGGGAAACCGGAAAAGGTTTATAAGGACTGGACGTTGGACAAGGCTTTGGAAGAGATAAGAAAGGCGATTGCCATTGAGGAACTTCCCGTCTATGTTCAGCAGGAGGGGGATATCTTGTTTGCCAAGCAAGACTATCCGGCAGCCTATGCAAGCTATGATAAAGTGAATAAATCCAATCTCGCGTCTGCCGCTACTTTCTTCAGTGCAGCCAAAACCAAGGAAATGATGCAGGCGCCTGCTGAGGAAGTGCTGGCTCTGATGGACAGTTGTATGGTCCGTTTCACGGAACCCTATACGGAAGCGGCGGCTCCTTATTTGCTGGAACGTGCGCAAGCCCGCATGAATGCCGGACAGGCGCGTAGTGCCATGCTGGATTACGATGCTTACTTTAAGGCTGTGAACGGTAATGTCAACGATTTGTTCTATTATTATCGTGAACAGGCTGCTCTGAAAGCGAAGCAATACCAGCGTGCATTGGACGATTTGGCAAAAGCCATTGAGTTGAATCCGAAAGACTTGACCTACCGTGCAGAGTTGGCTGTGGTCAATATTCGTGTAGGGCGTAACGAAGATGCGCTGAATGTTTTGAAGGCTGCCTTGGAGGTAGATCCGAAGTATGCCGAAGCTTACCGCTTGATGGGCATTGCGCAGATTCAGATGAAGCAGAAAAATGAAGCTTGCGCAAGCTTTGCCAAGGCGAAGGAATTGGGAGATACAAATGTGGACGCATTGATTGAGAAGCATTGTAAATAAGGAATAAAAAATAAAGGCTCTGTTTTCTCAAGCAGGGCCTTTATTGGGGAAACTCCCCCTTTTTTCCACATAAAGTTAAGTCTAGGTATAAACAGGTTATGAGTGAATTTCTTTTGTGTATTTGTTTAATAAATGCACGGTATTTTGAAATACTGCATCCGCTTTGGAACTTTTTTATACCGGATCACATAATAAACTGATTATTAATTTAATAAATTTAGAAAACAATGAAAAATGTAATTTGCAGCCAGAAGGCACCGGGTGCTATCGGTCCTTATAGCCAGGCTATCGAAGCCAATGGAATGGTGTTTGTTTCAGGTCAGCTTCCTATTGATGCAGCTACCGGTGTGATGGCGGAAGGTACCGAAGCACAAGCCCGCCAATCTTTGGAGAATGTGAAGCACATTCTCGAAGAAGCAGGGTTGAGCATGGCAAACATTGTGAAAACCACCGTATTCTTGGAAGACATGTCACTGTTTGCTGATATGAACAAGGTATATGCCACTTATTTTGACGGTGCTTTCCCCGCACGTTCGGCTGTTGCCGTGAAAGCGTTGCCCAAAGATGCCTTAGTGGAGATTGAGTGCATCGCGGTTCGCTAATAAATCAGCCACAATAAAACTGCTGCCTCCTACGAAGATGAAATCTTCCGGGAGGCTTTTTTGTTGCGCAGCCCGTACGGCGGCAGGGACATCCGGGTAGCAGGAACCTTGAAGTCCGGCACCGGAAGCAAGTTCTTTCAGTTCGGTTTCCGGTAATGCCCGTTTCACGCTGGCCTTGGTGAAATAGTAAGTGGCTTCTTTGGGAAGCAGGGCCAATACGCCCCGGATATCCTTGTCATTCACCATGCCCATTACGATATGCAAGTGTTGGTATGGCTGTTGCCTGAGTTGCTCCACGATGTAGGAGATGCCTCCCACATTGTGCCCGGTGTCACAAATCAGGGTAGGGGCATCCTGCAATTTCTGCCAGCGCCCCATCAGTCCGGTCAGTTCGGTGACATGGGCAAAGCCACTGCGTACGGAAGACTCATCCAGGTGGAAACCGGCTTCTTTCAAAAGCGGGAGAGCGGTGAGTACGGTCCGGGTATTCTTTGCCTGGTAGAGCCCTTTCAACTCGCATTCCAATCCAGGATAGTCTTCACGGTCATTCTCTTCTGCGAAACAGATGGGAGCTCCTGCCTCATGCGCCTTTTGCAGAAACACGGGTCTGGTTTCAGGGGTAGTCTCTCCAATGACCACAGGAATTCCCTTTTTGATGATACCGGCTTTTTCCCCTGCGATTTTCGCCAGTGTATCTCCCAGGAACTGGGTATGGTCGAAACTTATGTTTGTAATGAGGCATACGTCCGGCAGGATGATGTTCGTGCAGTCCAGCCGTCCTCCGAGCCCTACTTCGATGACGGCTACATCCACTGTCTCGTCGGCAAAGTAGCGAAAGGCCATGGCGGTGGTCAATTCAAAGAAGGAAGGATGCAGAGGCTCGAAGAAGCCACGCTCTTTTTCCACAAAACGGATGACATATTCTTCCGGTATGGGCACCCCGTTGACGCGGATACGTTCACGGAAATCCACTAAATGCGGAGAAGTATATAGTCCGACCCGATAGCCCGCTTCCTGCAATATGGCGGCAAGGGTATGGGAACAGGAGCCTTTCCCGTTTGTTCCTGCCACATGTATGCTGCGGAAGGAACGATGCGGATGCCCGAAATGCGCGTCTAAAGCCAGTGTGTTCTCCAGTCCCTCTTTGTATGCCGAGCCACCCACTTGCTGGAACATGGGTACACTGTTATATAAGTATGTTAAAGTGTTCTGATAGTCCATCTTTTATAATATTTAACAAGGATGCGATCCTTTTACCACGATTATTTGTTTATCTTTAGAGACAACAAAGATAGCGTAAACCGAAATCAATACAAAAGAAGCTTGCTTGTTTTTATTAATGAGGCGCAGCCTATCTTATCTGAAGATATAAACTATTTAAATCTATCGAGTATGGGAGCTAAGAAAAACTTTGTGATTGATACGAATGTAATCCTTCACGATTATAATTGTTTGAAGAATTTCCAAGAGAATGACATCTATCTTCCCATTGTGGTCCTTGAGGAACTGGACAAGTTCAAGAAAGGCAACGAACAGATTAATTTTAATGCGCGTGAGTTTGTCCGCGAATTGGACTTGATTACCGATGACAATCTTTTCACTAAGGGCGCTCCCTTGGGCGAAGGCCTGGGACGCCTGTTTGTGGTAGCCGGTAAGATAGATTCTCCCCGGGTACAGGATTCTTTTCCCGAGCGTATTCCCGACCATCAGATATTGGCTGTAGCGGATTGGCTTGCGGAAAAGAAACCGAAGATGAAGTCCATCCTTGTCACGAAAGATGTGAATTTGCGCATGAAGGCGCGCTCCATCGGTCTGCTATGCGAAGACTACATCAACGATAAGGTAGTGAATGTAGATATATTCGAAAAGTCGAGTGAAGTGTTCGAAGGGGTTGATCCTTCCTTGATAGACCGCATTTATTCTTCAAAGGAAGGTTTGGACATCCATGAGTTTGATTTCAAGGATATTGTTCGTCCCAATGAGTGTTTTGTCTTGAAAAGTGACCGCAACAGTGTGCTTGCCCGCTATAATCCTTTCACCCATTCTGTTTGCCGGGTGAACAAGACCAAGAACTATGGTATCGAGCCGCGCAACGCCGAACAGAGTTTTGCTTTCGAGGTGTTGAATGACCCCAATATCAAGCTGGTGGCTTTGACGGGTAAGGCGGGAACCGGAAAAACGTTGCTTGCCTTGGCAGCTGCTCTTGGCAAATTGGCCGACTATAAACAAATTCTTCTGGCACGCCCCATCGTGGCTTTATCCAATAAGGACTTGGGGTTCCTGCCCGGTGATGCCAATGAAAAGGTGGCTCCCTACATGCAGCCTTTGTTCGATAATCTGAATGTAATCAAGCACCAGTTCGCCTCCAATTCCAGTGAGATAAAACGCCTTGAGGATATGCAGAAAAGTGAACAACTGGTGATTGAGGCGTTGGCGTTTATCCGCGGGCGTAGCCTGAGTGAGACCTATTGTATCATTGATGAAGCCCAGAACCTGACTCCACATGAAATAAAGACTATCATTACCCGCGCAGGTGAGGGTACGAAGATGGTGTTTACCGGTGATATCCAACAAATTGACCAACCCTATCTGGATAGCCAGTCCAACGGGCTTGTCTATATGATAGACCGCATGAGAGACCAGAGCCTGTTTGCCCATGTTAATTTGGTGAAAGGTGAACGTAGCCAGTTGAGCGAACTGGCGAGTAACCTGATGTAGGTTGAGTGAGAATTTGTAGCTTGTAAGCTTTCTGTCCCGTCTCTTCTCAAGTTCTGGGAAAAGACGGGACAGTTTCATTGCGGACGATAATTTTTTATTATAACATTTTTTTATCTATTTGTTGCTCCCTTTTGCCAAAATAGTGTATCTTTGCCTCGCCTAAAAACAAAACTGTCAAGCGAAATGAAGCGAAATTTTTTTCATCGGTATCTTTCTGCAAAGGTGTTGCCGATATGGACTATTCTGTTGATTGATGTATTTATCATCGTCATATCCAGTCTTCTGGCTTATGCACTCCGATATGATTTCAGAAGTATTTTCCTGGAATCATCCACTATTGATAAAACGATTTTATGGACGGTTGTTGTCAACCTTGTCTTTTTCCGGGTTTTCCGTACCTACTCCAATGTACTGCGTTTTTCCTCTTTTGTGGATATCATGCGCATTTTTGTTTCATTGACGGTGTCGTATGCACTGCTGATGATTGCCAGTGTCTTGGCTGAGAGTTATATGAATGTCAATCAGGCTCCGGTCAGCGTGCTGTTCATGTCCTATATTATCAGCTTTGCCATGATGGCCTGTTCCCGTGTGGTTGTCAAGACGTTCTTTGAGGCCATGAACTTTGACGGTACCCACAGCGCCAACGTTTTCATCTACGGTGCCAAGGAAGCGGGCGTGAACATCGCCAAAGCCTTGCGTGTGAACCTGCGTAACCACTACCGCCTGCGCGGCTTTATAGCGGATGAGCC
>ERZ840096.480-NODE-480-length-58864-cov-8.815879_pt1 | contig 58864 bp, 49 predicted proteins | sample MGYA00519878_ERZ840096 | MGnify/ENA primary metagenome ERZ840096 (study PRJEB31850, sample SAMEA3708865) | human gut metagenome | biome: human gut; feature: human-associated habitat; material: faeces | place: China | collected 2014 ...
CCATGAAGGGCAATGTGATAGACATGGCCGTCGGTGTGATTATCGGTGGGGCATTTGGGAAAATTGTCTCTTCCATCGTGGCAGATGTGATTATGCCTCCTATAGGACTGCTGGTGGGCGGTGTCAACTTTACGGATTTGAAGTGGGTGCTGAAACCCGCCGAAATGGTGGATGGAAAGGAGATTGCCGCCGTAACGCTGAATTACGGCAATTTCTTGCAGGTAACCTTCGATTTCCTGATTATAGCCTTCTCTATCTTCATGTTCATCAAGTTGTTGACCAAGCTGACTGAAAAGAAGAAGGAAGAGGCTCCTGCCGCTCCTCCGGCTCCCCCTGCACCGAGCAAGGAAGAGGTGCTGCTGACCGAAATCCGTGACTTGCTAAAAGACCGGAAGTGATGGCCTTCTAGCTGGAAAACGGGCGCAGTGTGCATCTGGATGGTCTGGGGTCGTTTTACTACAAGTTGAGTTGTGCCGGAAAAGGGGTCGATAGCCCCGAAGAGGTAAGTGTAGAGCAGGTGCAGGCAGTGCATGTGCAGTTCATTCCCGAACGGAGCAAACAAACGGACGGCTATCGCCGTGTGCTGGGTGAAGGCGTGGAATTGGTGGAATTAGGGAAATAAATCGCGGATTTTACGAAATATTCCCCTACTTTTTTCTACTTTTGCAAATCATTTATTAAAGTCTATACGGATTTATATGCAAGAGAAGATTATTATTCTTGATTTCGGTTCGCAAACCACGCAGCTCATCGGCCGCCGGTTGCGCGAACTGAATGTCTATTGCGAGATTGTACCTTACAACAAATTTCCATACGGGGATGAGAGTGTAAAAGGAGTTATCCTTTCGGGTAGCCCCTTTTCTGTTTATGATGAGAGTGCATTCAAGGTGGATTTGAGCGGGATTCGCGGGAAATACCCCATTCTGGGTATCTGCTACGGTGCACAGTTTATCTCTTACAGCAACGGCGGACGGGTGGAACCGGCCGGTACCCGCGAGTACGGGCGTGCCCATCTCGGTTCTTTCGATTCGGGGAACATCCTTTTCAAAGGGGTAAGGAAGAATTCCCAGGTGTGGATGAGTCACGGAGACACGATTACCGCCATTCCCGATAACTTCAAGATTATAGCTTCTACGGATAAGGTGGCGATTGCCGCTTACCAGGCGGAAGGTGAGGATATGTGGGGGGTGCAGTTCCATCCGGAAGTGTTCCATAGCGAGGACGGTACGCAGATGTTGCGCAACTTCGTGGTAGATGTTTGCGGTTGCAGTCAGAGCTGGAGCGCCGCTTCGTTTGTAGATACCACCGTGGCCGAACTGAAGGAACAGCTTGGCAACGACCGGGTTATTCTGGGACTGAGTGGCGGCGTGGATTCTTCGGTAGCCGCTGTGCTGCTGCATCGTGCCATCGGCAAGAACCTGACCTGTATCTTCGTGGACCACGGGCTGCTCCGTAAGGATGAGTTCAGGAATGTGATGAACGACTACGAGTGCCTGGGGCTGAACGTGATTGGCGTGGATGCCAGCGAGAAGTTCTTCAAGGATCTGGAAGGGGTGACCGAACCCGAACAGAAGCGTAAAATCATCGGCCGCGATTTTATCGAAGTCTTCGATGCCGAAGCGCACAAGATAACCGATGCCCGCTGGTTGGCGCAAGGAACCATTTATCCCGACCGCATCGAGAGTCTGAACATTACGGGCAAGACCATCAAGAGCCATCACAACGTGGGCGGCCTGCCCGAGGAGATGAATCTCCGTCTGTGCGAGCCGTTGCAGTGGCTGTTCAAGGACGAAGTCCGCCGCGTGGGACGCGAATTGGGAATGCCCGAACATCTGATTACCCGCCATCCTTTCCCCGGTCCGGGACTGGCTGTCCGTATCCTGGGAGATATAACACGGGAGAAAGTACAGACCCTGCAGGAAGCCGACGATATTTTTATCCGGGGCTTGCGCGACTGGAAAGTGAAGGATGCCGACGGCAACGAGACATCGCTCTACCATCAGGTTTGGCAGGCGGGTGTCATCCTTCTGCCCGTACAGAGTGTGGGCGTGATGGGCGACGAACGTACCTACGAACGTGCAGTGGCCTTGCGTGCCGTCACTTCCACCGATGCCATGACCGCCGACTGGGCGCATTTGCCCTACGAGTTTCTGGGCAAGGTGTCCAACGATATTATTAATAAGGTGAAAGGCGTGAACCGTGTGACATACGACATCTCTTCAAAACCACCCAGCACTATAGAATGGGAATAAGACCGACTGAAATTATTAACTTAAAAATCAATATAGAAGAATGAAGCAGGATATGATTGTGATTCTGGATTTGGGAAGTCACGAAAACACGGTGCTTGCCAGAGCGATTCGTGCGTTGGGGGTATATAGCGAAATCTACCCGCACGACATTACCGCCGCCGAACTGAAGGCCTTGCCGAACGTGAAAGGTATCGTCATCAATGGCGGTCCCAACCATGTGGTTGATGGGGTATCCATCGACGTATTGCCCGAGATTTACGAAGCAGGATTCCCTGTAATGGCTGCCGGACACGACAAGGCGCTGTGCGAAGTGAAGCTGCCGCAGTTTACGGATGATGTGGAAGCCATCAAGGAGGCTGTGAAATCTTTCGTATTCGATACTTGCAAGGCTGAAGCCAATTGGAACATGACGAATTTCGTCAATGACCAGATAGAGCTGATACGTCGCCAGGTAGGTGACAGGAAGGTCTTGCTTGCCTTGTCCGGTGGTGTGGATAGCTCCGTGGTAGCCGCTTTGCTGCTGAAAGCTATCGGCGACAAGCTGGTTTGCGTGCACGTGAACCACGGGCTGATGCGTAAGGGCGAATCGGAAGCCGTGGTGGAAATCTTTGGCAAGGAGCTGAAGGCTAACTTGATATATGTGGATGCCACAGACCGTTTCCTCTCCAAGCTGGAAAACGTGGCCGATCCGGAACAGAAACGCAAGATTATCGGCGGGGAGTTTATCCGTGTTTTTGAGGAAGAAGCCCGTAAATTGGACGGCATCGACTTCTTGGGACAAGGTACCATCTATCCCGATATTGTAGAGAGTGGCACAAAGACAGCCAAGATGGTGAAGTCCCATCACAACGTGGGCGGTCTGCCCGAAGACTTGCAGTTTGAACTGGTAGAGCCGTTGCGCCAACTGTTTAAGGACGAAGTGCGTGCATGCGGCGTAGAGCTCGGATTGCCGTACGAGATGGTTTACCGTCAGCCGTTCCCCGGTCCCGGATTGGGCGTACGCTGTTTGGGAGCCATTACCCGCGACCGCTTGGAAGCTGTGCGTGAGTCGGATGCCATTCTGCGTGAAGAATTCCAACGGGCAGGCCTGGATAAGAAGGTATGGCAGTACTTCACGGTAGTGCCCGATTTCAAGTCTGTGGGTGTACGTGACAATGCGCGTTCTTTTGACTGGCCCGTCATTATCCGTGCCGTCAATACGGTGGATGCCATGACCGCTACCATCGAACCGGTAGATTGGCCCATCCTGATGAAGATTACCGACCGTATCCTCAAGGAAGTGAAGAATGTCAACCGCGTTTGCTATGACATGTCTCCGAAACCCAATGCGACCATCGAGTGGGAATAAAAGAACTGTTATAATATAGCAAAGCCCGGAGCATTGCCCCGGGCTTTGCTATATTATTATATAAACGGTTAGAGCAGGTTTTTCGCTTCCGGAATTACGATTTCCCCGCGGTGCAGCTCCAACAGTCCGGCTTCCTGCATGCCATTCAGTGCTTTTGATACCCCCATACGGGTGTCATTGACCACCTGTGCAAGTTCTTCCATCTTTATTTTCAGGATTTTTTCTCCTGCCGGACGTTCAATATGGGTCAATATAAAACTGGAGATGCGCTGTTCCAATTCTCCTGTTGTTTTTTCCCAAAGGCGTCCATTCAAGTTTTGGGCACGATTGCTGATAATATTCATATAATTCAGCCGGAATATTTCATATTTGAACAGCTCGTTCAGTACAAATGCCTTGCTGACGCTAACGGTGTGTACTTCGCTATATGCCGCATAGGTTGATACGTACGCTGTATTCATGCCGAACAAAGATTGCGGCTCTATCAGATAGGGGGCCTGGAAGTACTCTGTAAAGCTGTAAGATGCATCTGCCGACGAGGTGGATGAGGCAACTTCTCCCTTTAGGATAAATACGAGGCGGTCACAAGGGGTCTCTGGCTTCAAAATGGTTTCACCGGCCTTGTGCTTGGTGAAGTGTAGCTTTACCTTGCCTAATATGCAGGTCAGGTCTTCTTGGGCTAATCCTTGAAAGAGTGGAAGTTGCAATAAAGTATCGAACATTGTATCCATATAGTTTCTTCTTCTGGTTCAAAACAAAAGTAGGTATTATCAAGGTGTATCGTAAACTCTTTGCTTCTCTTTTTGTTTTTTTTATTATTTCTTAAACGTGTTGCCCAATCGCAGCATATTCTATATTTATTTCGTTATCTTTGCAGAAAAAAGGTGTCTATATGTTTTCAGCATTTAATTGGCAGCAGATGACCAGTGCTTTTATCGTACTGTTTGCAGTGATAGATATTATCGGCTCTATCCCTATCATCATTAATTTGAAGGAGAAGGGGAAAAATGTAAATGCTTTGAAGGCAACATTGATATCGTTTGCTTTGTTGATAGGCTTTTTCTATGCAGGCGACATGATGCTCAAGTTGTTCCACGTGGATATCGAGTCGTTTGCCGTAGCAGGGGCATTCGTTATTTTTCTGATGTCGCTGGAGATGATTCTTGATATAGAAATCTTCAAAAACCAGGGCCCCATCAAGGAAGCTACGTTGGTGCCTCTGGTGTTTCCGCTATTGGCAGGAGCGGGAGCTTTTACCACTTTGCTTTCACTGCGTGCCGAGTATGCCAGTGTCAACATTATCATTGCATTGGTGCTGAATATGATATGGGTCTATTTCGTGGTCAGCATGACAGGGCGGGTAGAGCGCTTCCTGGGCAAGGGAGGCATCTATATTATTCGTAAATTCTTTGGTATCATTCTGCTGGCTATCTCCGTGAGGCTGTTTATGGCTAACATCTCATTGTTGATTGAAACCTTGAACAGGTAAGGCTATGATCAGGAATATAGTTTTTGATTTTAGTGGCGTGATTGCCGGCATTAATCGTGAGAAAGCTGTGGAGGCGTTTATCTCGTTGGATTTGGAGGATGTGGATGTACGTGTGAACGGGTTCGGACGTTGAGCCCGCATACCATAAATTACTTGAAACCGCCATGCATTGATGGAATGCGAAGATACCGGACATTCCGTTCTGCTTCACTGGATATATTACCCATTTGGTAAAATCCTGTTTTTTGTACAATACTACGGATTATTTGACTAAAAGCCAAAAAAAAACTGACTTTTTATTTTGCCTGTAATCTTTAATTTGTATTTTTGGGCATCGCTACATGCCTTGTAGCGCATGATACCTGAATAATTAACCTTTAAAATAATGCACAACTATGAGTTATTTACGATTTGACAAGACCCTGATGATTAATCTGGAGGAATCTTTGCCAAGGGAGATACTTCGGACAAACAAATCGGGGGCCTATCATTGTACGACAATTGTAGATTGTAACACACGCAAATATCACGGCCTGTTGGTGATGCCTGTACCCAATCTCGACGATGAAAATCATGTGCTGCTCTCTTCTTTGGATGAAACGGTGATTCAGCACGGTGCAGAGTTTAACCTGGGGTTGCACAAATATCAAGGAAACCACTTTAGTCCCAACGGACATAAGTATATCCGCGAATTCGACTGTGAAAATATCCCGGCTACTACCTACCGTGTCGGAGGGGTGATCCTCCGTAAAGAAAAAATCTTTGTACACCATGAAAACCGGATTCTGATCCGTTATACCTTGGTTGATGCCCATTCGGCGACGACACTCCGGTTCCGTCCTTTCCTGGCATTCCGCAGCGTACGTGAATATACACACGAAAACGCGCAGGCGAACCGTGATTACCAGTTGATAGAGAATGGTATAAAGACTTGCATGTATCCCGGCTATCCGGAACTTTTCATGCAGTTGAACAAGAAGAATGAATTTCATTATGCGCCCGATTGGTATCGGGGCATTGAGTATCCGAAAGAACAGGAACGCGGATATGATTTCAATGAGGATTTGTACGTACCCGGATATTTTGAGGTGGATATAAAGAAAGGGGAAAGTATCGTCTTTTCGGCCGGTATTTCCGAGATCTCGCCGCGTAAACTGAAACAGGCTTTCGAGGCTGAAGTTGCCGACCGTACCCCGCGTGACAGTTTCTATCATTGTCTCAAGAACTCTGCGCACCAATTTCATAATAAGCAAGGAGAAGAACATTATGTACTGGCCGGTTATCCGTGGTTCAAATGCCGTGCCCGAGACTTGTTCATCTCCCTGCCCGGCCTTACACTGGCTGTCGATGAACAAGATGAGTTTGAGGATGTTATGAGAACAGCGGAAAAGGCGATTCGCCAGTTTATCAATGGAGAGCCCTCTACTTATAAGATCTATGAGATGGAGCATCCGGACGTGTTGTTATGGGCTGTCTGGGCTTTGCAGCAATATGCCAAGGAAACTTCGCGTGAGCATTGCCGGCAGATGTACGGAGCATTGCTGGAAGAGATCATAGACTATATTCTCGACCGGAAACATGATAATCTTTTCTTGCATGAAAACGGGCTGCTCTATACGAACGGCACGGAGAAAGCTGTGACATGGATGAACTCTACGGTTAATGGCCGTCCTGTTATCCCCCGTACCGGATATATTGTGGAAGTGAACGCTTTGTGGTATAATGCACTCCGCTTTGTAGCTGACATGGTTCGGGAGGGTGGAAATACAATCCTGGCGGACGCTCTGGACGGACGGGCCGAAGTTACCGGAAAGTCTTTTGTGGAAGTGTTCCGTAATGAGTATGGCTATCTGTTCGACTATGTGGATGGTTATATGATGGATTGGAGTGTTCGTCCGAACATGATATTTGCGGTGGCTTTCGATTATTCCCCGCTGGACAGGGCGCAGAAGAAGCAGGTACTCGATATCGTGACAAAGGAGTTGCTGACTCCCAAGGGGCTGCGTACTTTGAGCCCTAAGAGTGGCGGATACAATCCTAACTATGTCGGTCCCCAGATTCAAAGGGATTATGCTTATCATCAAGGCACCGCATGGCCCTGGCTGATGGGTTTTTATATGGAAGCGTATCTGCGTATTTATAAGGTGAGTGGCGTGTCGTTTGTTGAAAGATACCTCATTGGTATGGAAGATGAAATGACTTCTCATTGTATCGGTGCGCTGCCTGAACTCTTCGATGGCAATCCTCCGTTTGTAGGAAGGGGAGCAGTGTCTTTTGCCATGAATACGGCAGAAATCCTGCGTATCTTGAAGTTATTGTCTAAGTATAATTTATAGAAAGGAGGATTGAAGATGAAAGTTTTAATGTTTGGATGGGAATTTCCTCCCAAAATATATGGCGGCCTTGCGGTTGCTTCTTATGGAATAACTAAAGGATTAAGCTTGCAGGGTGATGTGGAAACTACTTTCTGCATGCCTAAACCTACGGGTGAAGAAGAAAATTTCTTGAAGATAGTGGGCATGAATCAAGTGCCTGTCGTGTGGCGTGATGTTGATTATAATTATTTGAAGTCTCGTTTGACGGGTAGCATGACACCGGAAGATTATTACGCTTTCCGAGACCATATTTATGCAGACTTTTCTTATATGTATGTCAATGATATCGGTTGCATGGATTTTGCCGGCGGTTATCCCGGAAATCTGCATGAAGAGATAAACAATTTCTCTATTATTGCCGGAGTTGTGGCACGGCAGCAGGAGTTTGATATTATTCATGCCCATGACTGGCTGACATATCCTGCCGGAGTACATGCCAAGATGGTAAGCGGTAAGCCGTTGTGCATCCATGTGCATGCAACGGACTTTGACCGTTCGCGCGGGAAAGTCAATCCTACCGTTTATTCCATGGAGAAGAACGGTATGGATCATGCAGATTGTATTATGTGTGTGTCTGAACTGACCCGTCGTACGGTTATCAATGAATATCATCAGGATCCGAAGAAGGTGTTTGCCATGCACAATGCCGTTTATCCGCTTTCACAGGAATATCAGGACATTCCGCGTCCCGAGCATGCCAAGGAGAAGGTGGTGACGTTCCTGGGACGTATCACCATGCAGAAGGGGCCGGAGTATTTTGTGGAAGCTGCGGCACTCGTGTTGAGGCGTGCCCGTAATATCCGCTTTGTCATGGCAGGTTCGGGTGACATGATGGATGCCATGATCAATCTGGCTGCCGAACGCGGCATTGCCGACCGGTTCCACTTCCCGGGATTCATGAAGGGCAAGCAAGTGTATGAGGTTTACAAGAACAGTGATGTATTCGTTATGCCTTCCGTATCCGAACCTTTCGGTATTGCTCCGCTTGAAGCGATGCAGTGTGGAACTCCCTCTATCATTTCGAAGCAGTCGGGATGCGGTGAGATTCTCGATAAAGTGATCAAGACTGATTATTGGGATATCCATGCAATGGCCGATGCTATTTATTCTCTTTGCACGAATCCGGCCCTGTTCCAGTATCTGCAAGAGGAAGGCAAGAAGGAAGTGGATGGAATCACCTGGGAAAAAGTTGGCTTGAGAATCCGCGCCCTCTATGAGGATGTATTAAGAAACTATGGTAAATAACAAAAACAATAATAGAAATGAGAACTATCTGTCTTTATTTTGAAATACATCAAATCATTCATTTGAAACGTTATCGTTTCTTTGATATAGGCGTAGATCATTATTACTATGATGATTATGCCAATGAAACCAGTATAAACGAGGTGGCCGAGCGTTCCTATATCCCGGCGTTGAATACCTTGATTGAGATGGTGAAAAATTCCGGAGGTGCATTTAAGGTAGCTTTGTCCATCTCCGGGGTAGCTTTGGAACAGCTTGAGATTCATGCACCTGCCGTTATTGACTTGCTGCACCAGTTGAATGATACCGGCTGTTGTGAATTCCTGGCAGAACCTTATTCTCATGGCCTTTCTTCTTTGGCTAATGAGGATTGCTTCAAGGAAGAGGTAATGCGTCAGAGTGCCAAGATGAAACAAATGTTCGGTAAGGCTCCGAAGGTATTCCGCAATTCCAGCTTGATTTATAATGATGAAATAGGTGCGATGGTAGCTGGCTTGGGATTCAAGGGTATGCTGACCGAAGGAGCCAAACATGTGTTGGGGTGGAAGAGTCCGCACTATGTATATCACTGCTCCATGAATCCTAACTTGAAGTTGCTGTTGCGTGATTTCAAGTTATCCGATGATATCAGTCTGCGTTTCTCCAACTCCGAATGGAATGAATATCCTTTGTTTGCCGACAAGTATATCAATTGGATTGACGCCTTGCCGCAAGAAGAGCAAGTCATCAACATCTTTATGGAACTTTGTGCTTTGGGTATGGATCAGCCGTTGTCTTCCAATATTTTGGAGTTCTTGAAAGCGTTGCCTAACTGTGCCAAGGAAAAGGGGATCACTTTCTCTACTCCGACAGAAGTCGTGACCAAGTTGAAGTCTGTTTCCCAATTGGATGTTCCTTATCCGATGTCATGGGTGGACGAAGAAAGGGATACCAGTTGCTGGCTGGGTAATGTTATGCAACGTGAAGCGTTCAACAAGCTGTATAGTGTTGCCGAACGTGTACATCTTTGCGATGACCGCCGTATCAAGCAGGATTGGGATTATCTGCAGGCAAGTAATAACTTCCGTTTCATGACTACCAAAAGAAGCGGTGTCGGTTTGAACCGCGGCATTTATGAGTCTCCTTTTGATGCGTTTACCAACTATATGAATATTCTTGGTGACTTCATTAAGCGCGTTGATTCCCTCTATCCGGTAGATATTGACAATGAAGAATTGAATGCTTTGTTGACCACTATCAAGAACCAGGGGTATGAAATAGAGGAGTTGCACAAGGAACTGGAAAAGGCGCAAGCCAGATTGGAAAAGGAGAAGGTGGCAGAGAAGAGGAAAGAAGCGAAGGCTGCTAAAGCTATTGCTGAGAAGCCTGCCAAGGCTCCGGCAAAGAAACCTGCCGCTGCGAAGAAACCCGCTGCCAGGAAGACAGCCAAAAAGGTAGCTGAATAATCAGTCTGCCGACTAAGATTTACCGAAGGGTGTATGGAAGCGTCTCTAAAAATCCTATACAGATGGCCGGTATCAGCCGTGACAAGGCGAACTTTACTGCCGGACACTCCGTATGCCGTATTGAGAATTATGAAGGCGTAGGGATGCTCTGTCCCGATTGGTTACGGTCATGAAGGAAAGGGCTACCCAACAAGTTTTGAAACCATGAACTTATCATTTGAAGTTCAAGCATATTAAAAGACTAAAGAAAGGGTCGTATCCTTACTCAATACAGAGTTTGATACGACCCTTTTAAATGTTATAGTTATAAGCTGTAACTTTGGGGAGTGGTCATTTTAGTTTTGACCCCCTCTTCCTTTATTTGTCAATTATTTATTGAATCTTGTATAAGTAACCTCTAATTTCAGAGATTCTCCTTCGGGCCCACCTTTCAGCTTGGCATATCCGGGCTGTAAATCATTCTGAATACCAGTTATATTCTTGTTCTGGCTTGTATTGTCATAGATTACATTGACTGGTATGAGCAATACCTTATCCCAGTCTTTGGTTGCCTCATCAGACTTCCATTTCTCTTCCCAGGCGGCTTCGTCCCATGCGGTTCCTGCTTCTTCCTTGGCTTTTTTCTTGGCAGCTTGTTTTTCGTTGATGCAAGTGGTAACCAGACGGGCTATATTCCTGAATGTGTATTGGTTGGTAGCCACGTTGTTGTGTGTTACAGTAAATGAGGTTACATTATCCACTACCTTGTTTTCTTCAAAGAACGTCTTCAGATCTTGCTTCCGTATCAGTAACACATCGTTGGGCGCACTCATGTTGAATTTATACTTGTCTTCTTGGTTATAGTTGGTGAACGTCAGTTTCACGGCATTCAAGGTATCTTGGGATAATTCCTTATATATATCATCGTATGGCATGGTAGCTTGGGTGAAAATACCTGCAGGAGACTTGATGTAGGTATATCCCTTTTCATCTATTTTCTTTTGGAGCAACTCGGAATTCTGGAATTGGTTTGCCTGAATTACTTCCTTGGTAGAAGCAAAGACGGTATTCATGCTATAATACAAAGAATCTTCATTACTGTTTTTCTTTTTCAGCTTCACTCCGGTCGTATCATTTACATAGTGAAAACGGAATTGCATCTGCAAGTCCACACGGTCTATATACAGGATGGTTCCATCTCCATAGTCGGTCTTTATATATACACCTTTGAACACGTTCTTGATAAAATTCTCCGCATTGGCAAAGAAGTCGTTTTCTTTCCTCTCAAATGCACGGTTCAATTCCAGAATCCTGTTTCCGAATTCTTTGCTTTGCGGGAAAGTGATGTTAGGATAAAAAGTTTTGTTTCCACTGGCATCTGTTGCATTTCTTACCGAGTCGGGAACGGATGTATCATAAGCCGAATACGCTTTGCGACCGAGTAATTTAGGAGAATATTTGTCGTAGTAGTTTTCCGGGTTGATGTTGGTGTAATAAGCGTCCCCCTTGGTAAGTTCCTTATCGCCGTTTAATTCATAAACGCTCATTCGGCATGCGTTCAGCGAGTCACCGAACCAGCTGGAATAGTAAATCACCAATTGGGTTGAGACAACAGAGTCTCCGGCCATGATACCGCTTCCGGTTTTGGTTTTCTCGTCATATTGGTAAAGTTTCGGAAAAGTAAAATTATCCGTACAGTTCAGTTGGGTCAGAAAGCTGGCCTCATAGTCTCCGAATCCGTTAGGATCCGGGTCTGTAAACTTTCCTACATATCCTGTACTGGTTTTTGCATATACTGCTCCTGCCGGGACCGATTTTGTCTCTACTTCAAAAGTCGTAGTATGTGCCGATATACCATCAGAGCCAGGCAACATATCTATACCTAACGTTCCTGTGTTGTCATCACATCCGAAGAAAGTCAGGACTGCCAAAAGCAATGTTCCTATATATTTTACTTTCATAGTTTTAATTGTCTAATCAATTTTATTTCTGTTCTGCTTCCCAAACCTTGTCATAGAAATCATTGCAAGCTTCAGCTAAATTATCGGGAGTCTGATAATCCAGTATTAGTTTTCCCGATTGGCGTGCATATTCCAATATCTCTTCATTGACATGTTCACTCTGCTGGATAACACCGTCCGAATAATCTACGGCCAATTTACAAAGTGTAACATAATCAATGGGTTCCGTTAAGCTGGCTATGTCTTTTTTGCTGACGCCTTTCAGCAACAGTTTGCTGGCAAAGTCCGCATGGAAGGGTTGTTTGAATTCATCGTCAAAAAGAGAGAATACCACTTTGGCGTCTCTGAAAGACGGTTCGTCTTTATAAGCTTTCTTGATGTATAGAGGCGCTAAAGCAGTCATCCAACCTTGGCAGTGGATCACGTCCGGACACCAGCGCAGTTTCTTGACGGTTTCCAATACGCCACGGGCATAGAAAATGGCGCGTGCGTCATTGTCCTCGTATTCTGCACCATTTTCATCGGTTGCCTGCAGGCGGTTCTGGAAATAGTCATCATTGTCAATGAAGTAAACCTGCATGCGTGCAGACTGGATAGAAGCAACTTTGATGATGAGCGGATGGTCGGTATCGTCGATGATAAGATTCATTCCGGAGAGACGTATCACCTCATGCAGTTGGTTTCTGCGTTCGTTGATATTGCCCCATTTTGGCATAAACGTTCTGATTTCTCTGCCTTTTTCTTGAATTGCTTGAGGCAGGTTCCTGCCTACAAGTGACATTTCTGTTTCTGAAACGTAGGGGGTAATTTCTTGTGTAATAAATAAAACCTTGTTCGCCTTTGTCATAATAACAATGTTCTCAATTATTTTGCAAAGAGAGTGCGAACCGAATGCAATCGGGTTTACACGAATTGCTGAGGTGAAGCCTCTCTCCGCTTTTTTTTGCAAAGATATAAAAAAAAACGGGCAATAAAGCAAATAGAGCTCCTCTATAATTCCTTATGAATTGTTAAGAGCTTGTGTGTCAGCTGATAAGAAATAGTGTGAGAACGCTAAAAGCCGGATGACTTTTGCATTAATTTACGATATTTCTTCTTTATATGGTAAATAATAGCTTATTTTGCACCGCTTTTGCGAACAACTAAGTTTTATATAACCAATAAAAATGGAAATAGTACATACTATCAAGGACTTGCAGGCCGGACTTTCGGCTTTGAGAGCCCAGGGCAAGAAAGTGGGCTTGGTGCCTACGATGGGTGCCTTACATGCCGGTCATGCCTCATTGGTGAAGCGTTGTGTGGCAGAGAATGATGCTGCAGTAGTAAGCGTTTTTGTAAATCCGACTCAGTTCAATGACAAGAATGATTTGGTAAAATATCCTCGTACGCCGGAGGCTGATTGCCGTTTGCTGGAGGATTGTGGCGCCGCGTTTGTTTTTGCGCCTTCGGTAGAGGAGATGTATCCGGAACCGGATACCCGCCAGTTCAGCTATGCGCCTCTTGATACGGTGATGGAGGGAGCATTTCGTCCGGGACACTTCAATGGTGTTTGTCAGATCGTGAGCAAACTGTTTGATGCGGTGAAGCCGGACCGGGCTTATTTTGGCGAGAAAGATTTTCAACAGTTGGCCATCATTCGCGAGATGGTTCGTCAGATGAAGTTTCCATTGGAGATTGTGGGTTGCCCTATTGTCCGTGAAGACGACGGGTTGGCTTTGAGCAGCCGCAATGCCCGCTTGTCTGTTGAAGAACGTAAAAACGCCTTGAAAATTTCGCAGACTTTATTTGAAAGTCGTACCTTTGCAGCCTCGCATACGGTAGCCGAAACACAGAAGTTTGTAGAAGATGCCATTGCGGCTGTTCCCGGCCTGCGGCTGGAGTACTTCGAACTGGTGGACGGAAACACGTTGCAGAAGATTGCCGATTGGGAGGATACTTCCTATGCAGTGGGCTGTATCACAGTGTTCTGCGGAGAGGTTCGTCTGATTGACAACATCAAGTACAAAGAGTAATAAACTAAAAAAAAGACCAATCTTATGATGATTGAAGTGTTGAAGTCGAAAATTCATTGCGCCCGCGTCACGGAAGCCAACTTGAATTATATGGGGAGCATTACGATTGACGAGGATTTGATGGATGCCGCCAACATGATTGCCGGTGAAAAGGTGCATATCGTGGATAATAATAACGGTGAGCGTTTTGAAACCTACATTATTAAAGGTGAGCGTGGCTCGGGAAAGATTTGTCTGAACGGTGCCGCTGCCCGTAAGGTACAACCGGATGATATTGTTATTATCATGTCGTATGCTTTAATGGATTTTGAAGAGGCCAAGTCGTTTAAACCGACAGTGGTTTTCCCGGATCCGGCAACAAACCGGGTGGTGAAATAAAGTTCTTCTTGAGATATATAAGAGAAGCCCCGCTTGCACTTCATGCAGACGGGGCTTTTCTTTGTCGTTGGTCTTTCGGATTGTCTTATTGGTTATTCAGTTGTTCATGCATGGACGCGGCAGCTTTTCGTCCGTCTCCCATGGCAAGGATTACGGTAGCGCCTCCACGCACGATGTCACCTCCGGCAAAGATGGTCGGGATGGACGACTGCATGCTGTCGTTGACCGCAATGGTTCCCTTCCGTCCCAATTCCAGTCCTTTGATGGAACTCGGGACAATCGGGTTGGGAGATACGCCTACGCTGACGATGGCAAGGTCGATGTCGATGGTTTCTGTGGCTCCGGGGATGGGTACGGGACTGCGGCGTCCGCTGGCATCCGGTTCACCCAACTCCATCTTTTGGAGGATGACCTGTTTCACGGCACCCTTCTCGTTGGCGATATATTCAATCGGGTTGTGGAGAGTCAAGAACTCCACACCTTCCTCTTTGGCATGTTTCACCTCCTCGATACGTGCCGGCATTTCTTCTTCCGAACGGCGGTAGATGATCATGGCACGCTCTGCACCGAGGCGACGTGCGGTACGTACGGAGTCCATGGCTGTATTGCCGCCGCCAATTACTGCTACGCATTTGCCGAAAGGTACCGGGGTGTCAGAATCCTCACTGGCGGCATCCATCAGATTGACACGGGTCAGGTATTCATTGGATGAGAGGATATTGATGGAATTTTCGCCCGGAATGTTCATGAAGTTGGGCAGTCCGGCTCCGGAAGCTACGAATATGCCTTTGAAGCCTTCCTCTTCCAGTTGCTCTACGCTGATAGTCTTGCCGATGATGCAGTCCTTGACGAACTCAACTCCCATTTTGGCAAGGTTGTCAATCTCCACATCCACCACTTTGTTGGGCAGGCGGAATTCCGGGATACCGTATTTTAACACACCGCCGATTTCGTGCAGTGCCTCGAATACGGTGACATCATAGCCGTACTTGGCCATGTCTCCGGCAAACGAAAGACCGGCAGGGCCCGAGCCGATGACAGCTATCTTGATCCCGTTTTTCTCTTTGATTTCCGGTACGGAGATTTGTCCGCTTTCTCTTTCGTAATCGGCGGCAAAGCGTTCCAGATAACCGATGGCTACCGGCTTTTCATTCATCTTCAAGTGAATGCATTTGGATTCACATTGCTTTTCTTGCGGGCAGACACGGCCACAGACTGCCGGCAACGCGCTGGTTTCCTTCAGTGTCTTGGCGGCTTCCAAGAACTCTCCGCGTTCAATATTCTTGATAAAACGGGGGATGTCTATGCCTACGGGGCACCCTTCCATGCAGCCGGGATTGGCGCAGTCCAGACAACGTTTGGCCTCTACCAAAGCCTGTTCTTCCGTCAGTCCTTGATTTACTTCCTCTTTACGGCTGTGCGAACGGTATTCTGCATCCAGTTCGTTCATTTCCACGCGGGGGATGGCGGTACGCTCTTTGGCTTTCATGGATTTGCGCAATTCCTGGCGCCAGGCTGCATTCCGGCTTTTTTCGTCCGTTTCCTGCACGTTTTCACCGGTTGCCTGGCAAGTCTGCGTTTCTTCCAGCTTGTGCATTTCTTCGCGTTCGATGCTTTTGAAGGCTCCCATGCGTTTCAGCATTTCGTCGAAATCGACCTGGTGTCCGTCAAACTCGGGACCATCTACACAGACAAATTTGGTTTTTCCGCCGATAGTGATGCGGCAGGCACCGCACATTCCCGTTCCGTCCACCATGATTGTATTCAGTGACACATCGGTGGGAATTTCATATTTTTTGGTCAGTAAGCAAACGAACTTCATCATGATGGCGGGACCGATGCAGAAGCATTTATCTACATTCTCGCGTTTGATGACCTCTTCCACACCTTCCGTTACCAGTCCTTTACGTCCGTAGGAGCCGTCGTCTGTCATGATAATGACCTCGTCAGAGCTTTCACGCATTTCTTTTTCAAGAATAATCAGCTCTTTGGTGCGGCCTGCAAGTACGGTAATCACACGGTTGCCGGCAGCTTTCAATGCCTGTACGATGGGGAGCATCGGTGCCACGCCTACGCCGCCTCCGGCACAGACTACGGTTCCGAAGTTCTCGATGTGGGTGGCTTGTCCCAGCGGGCCCACAACATCCGTAATGTAGTCGCCTTCATTCAGTTCGCAAAGGCGGGTAGAAGAGAGACCCACTTCTTGTACTACCAGAGTGATAGTGCCTTTGGCGGGGTCGGCAGCGGCGATGGTCAAAGGCATGCGTTCACCTTTTTCGCCTACACGTACAATTACGAAGTGACCTGCCTTGCGTGATTTAGCAATTAACGGTGCTTCAATGACTAATTTGAAGACCTTTTCAGAGAAATGTTCTTTGCTAATGATTTTATTCATTATCTAATAATTTTGTTGGTATAATTACGTAATTACTTTCAGAATGTTATTTTTTGCAAAGATACGGGTTATTTGATAATTTCCTATAACTGTGTCCCGATTCCTTGTAATTTCTTTCAATAAATGTGTGTTTCTGTTCATTGTGCGCATGGTATGGCAGGCGTTTGTCGTATCGAATAGTTTGTGGCATGGCATTGGACTCTTTAGTAGCCGAAGATTTAAACGGGATAATGAGAGAAATTGTTCAAGGGAAGAATAATGACAGTGGAGAGCGGATACGGGGGATGTGTATAGTTGGCGGGTATAGAAAAGAGGGTGAATATGTCAAAACTAAAATACCATTCCCCCAAAGTTACAGTTTATAACTATAATACTTAAAAGGGTCGTATCAAGCTCTGTTTTGAGTAATGATACGACCCTTTCTTTAGTCTTTTAATAGGCTCAAATTTCAAATGATAAGTTTATCGTTTCAAAATTTGAGTTTTGACATACCGCCCCGTAATTATGGTATTCAGCCTTTGGGTCAGTCAATCATGTCAAACCCGGTATAAGGAACCAGTGCTTTGGGGATGCGGATGCCTTCCGGAGTCTGGTTGTTTTCCAGCAGGGCGGCTACGATACGCGGCAAGGCCAATGCGGAGCCGTTTAATGTATGGCAGAGTTCCGTTTTCTTTTCTGCCGTACGGTAGCGGCATTTCAGACGGTTGGCCTGGTAAGTGTCGAAGTTGGAAACGGAACTTACTTCCAGCCAGCGTTTCTGTGCTTCGGAATATACCTCGAAATCGAAGCAGAGGGCAGACGTGAAGCTCATGTCACCGCCGCAAAGGCGCAGGATGCGGTACGGCAACTCCAACTTTTGGAGCAGTCCTTCCACGTGGTCCAACATTTCCTGGTGAGATTGCTTGCTGTGTTCCGGCTTGTCGATGCGCACCAGCTCCACTTTGGAGAACTCGTGCAGGCGGTTCAAGCCGCGTACATCCTTGCCGTATGAACCGGCTTCGCGGCGGAAGCATTGGGTATAGGCACAGTTCTTGACAGGCAACTGCTTTTCGTCCAGGATAACGTCACGGTAAATATTGGTTACGGGAACTTCGGCGGTAGGAATCAGATAAAGATCATCTACTTCGCAGTGATACATCTGTCCTTCTTTGTCGGGCAACTGGCCTGTGCCATAACCGGAAGCGGCGTTTACCACTGTCGGCGGCATTATTTCCGTGTAGCCGGACTTGCGTGCCTCGTCCAGGAAGAAGTTGATAAGTGCGCGTTGCAGTTGCGCGCCTTTGCCTTTGTAAACCGGGAATCCCGCGCCTGTAATCTTGACGCCCAGGTCGAAATCAATCAGGTCATATTTCTTTGTCAGCTCCCAATGGGGCAGTGCGTCTTTGGGAAGTTCGGTTTCCATGCCACCCATTTTTTCCACTACATTGTCTTCTGCGCCCACGCCTTCGGGCACGCTGTCGTATGGTATGTTGGGGATGGTGTAAAGCAAATTCTGCAAGTCTGTGGCAGCCCTGTCCATTTCAGCCTGCAGTTCTTTGTTGGCTTCTTTCAGTTCGGCTACGCGGTTCTTGGCGGCTTCGGCTTCCTCTTTCTTGCCTTCTTTCATCAGTTGCCCGATGGATTTGGAAAGGGCGTTGACCTCTGACAGGTTCTTATCTAGAATGGTTTGAGTATTGCGTCGTTTGTTGTTTGTTTCCAGCACTTGTTCGATGGTTTCTTTGGCATTCTTGAAGTGCTTCTTTTCCAACCCGCGGAGCACCGCGTCGGTGTTGTCTGTAATTTGTTTAATGGTAAGCATATCTTATACTTGTTTTTATGATACTCGGTTTTGTGAGTGCAAAGATATAGAAAAAACAATTAAGCTGTTGTTTTTACATAAAAAGAAAGGGATGCAATCCCTATAAGATCGCATCCCTTTACTTTATTTTCTTGTTCGGAAACTTATGCTTCTGCATTTTCGGCAGGAACGATAGATACATAGCGTCTATCTTCTCTACCTACCTTGAACTGTACAGTTCCATCTACTAAAGCGAAAAGAGTGTGGTCCTTACCCATACCGATGTTGTTGCCCGGGTGGAATTCAGTACCTCTTTGACGAACGATGATGTTGCCTGCTTTGCAAGCTTCGCCACCAAATATCTTAACGCCTAATCTCTTGCTCTGTGATTCGCGGCCGTTCTTAGAACTACCGACACCTTTTTTATGTGCCATTTCTTCTTACTTTTTTAATTGATTAAGCTACTACTTCAGTAATTGTTAACTCTGTGAATTGTTGACGGTGACCGTTCAACTTGCGGTAACCTTTTCTTCTTTTCTTGTGGAAAACAAGAACTTTGTCACCCTTTACCATGCTGGATACTACCTGGCAAACAACTTTTGCACCTTCTACAGTAGGAGCACCTACAGTGATAGTACCGTCTTTGTCCACTAAAAGAACTTTCTCGAATTCTACTGTTGCACCGTTTTCTGCTTCCTGCATGTGGTGTACAAACAGCTTCTTGCCAGCTTCTGCCTTAAACTGCTGACCGTTGATTTCTACAATTGCGTACATTCTTATATATAATGTATAAGTTAGCTCCGTCGGGTGGCTTCTAATCACTTAGAATACTCTTGATTGAACCCGGTGCGGAATAATCGGGCACAAAAGTACAGTTTTTATTCTGAATAGACAAATGTTTCCTTGCTTTTTTCCTTATTCTTCTCTCCGGACAGGAAGGACAAGCAGAACCTCAGCCGTAAGAAAAAGAGGGTGCCGTGCTACAGGGTAAATTTCAGCAAGTAAACAATGGCTACTGTCAGTGCCACTACGATGGCAGCAGAGGCAATAAGCAGTATCAGGCTGTATATCAGCATGAGTATGGTACGCCAAAAGCTTTTCCACCAGCTACAGTGGTATAGTTGTTTGTAATCCCAACAGAATAGGACGAAAATGAGCCATAAGGGCAGTTCGTACAGATCGTAAACTTGTGCATGACCGTTGAAAGGTAGTACGACAATGCTTAGCAGAAGTATCTGGCAGGCAATATAGGCCTGTATGAAGATATGTTCCGTCGTATTATAGTTCAGCTTGTATTTTCTGCGCCGGAAGGCCAGTTGGGTGGCGATGGCAAACAGCGGCAGGGTAGCTATGATACGGAATGCTTTGTTGCCGTGTCCCCAGCTTTTCAGCAGGTTCCATACTTTCAGCAGGAAAGGAGACTCTTGGAGGAATCTTTCGAGTTTATTCCCCACTTCCGAAGTGTCTTTTTCGAATTTGTCAAAAAGTTTATCCTCGTCATTGCCGTTTGGGCATGTTGGTGTGGCAGAGGCTGAATCGTTTTTCTGTTTTATCTTGTCCAGGCTTTTGTCCAGGCTCTTTATTGTGATGGCAAGGGCTTCCTTTTTTTCTTTGGAGACGGTGTTCCCCATTTTTTTCTTGAGCTCTTCTTGGGCTGCGATGATTTCTTCTTGTTCTGTTTGTTCGGACTGTTCTTTTCTGTTTAGTGCGTCCGGGTCAACCAGTTGCACGGTCATGATGTAGAGAGCCGCAAGAATGAACAATGTTTGGAACGGCCGGAAATATTCCACGCGTTTTCCTCCGATGAAATCTCTGATCATATATCCCGGACGGTAGAGTAGTTCCAGGAGAGTGCGTCCGAAACCGTTGTCTATGTTGAAGAAACCTCCGGCAATGTTTCGCAGGGCGTTGCTCAACCGATAGCGGGGAGTGTTGCGGCTCTGGCCGCAACGGTTGCAATAATTACCGGTATAAGTCGTTCCGCAATTCAGGCAAATGTTTGTTTCATTATTGATGGGGGGAGTTTGCTTTCCCCGTATCAGCTTGATGTGGAATGCGCGCAAACGTACTTTGAAAGGATGATACCATGGGTTGATGAAACTCCTTGCCTTATCGGGTAAGATTCTCCTTTTTTGTAAGATTCCCCATAAGGCCAGCATGAAAAGAGTTGGGAATAAATAGCTGTCGATTACATCCAGTTCTTCAATCGCGAGCCAGAACAAAAAAAGCAGGAGCAGAGTTTGCCAGACGCTTATCATTTTCTTTTCCCGGGAAGGGACAGGGGGCGTGTTCTCGGGGCAGACCGGCTTTTCGATTTCATATGCGGAAGGTTTTTCTTCCTTGTCTTCCAGTAGCTCGTTGAGGGTACTCATGATTTTCCAGTGCGGGTATTTTCCCAGCTCCTTGGCAGTGGTTACTCCGTGGGTTACTCCGGCAAAGGCAACGCCGGCTGCCTGGGCTGTTTCGGCATCTACCGTACTGTCACCGATATAGAGTGTTTCTGCCTTGGTGGCATGCAGCTGTTTGAGGGCGAAAAGCAAACCCTCGGGTGAGGGCTTGGCTGTTTTTACATCTTCACCGCCGACTATGATATTCATGAAATTGGCGGGGAAATGCTGATCCAGCAGTTCCTTGATGCGATAACGGTATTTGGTAGAAATGATTCCGATGCGTGCACCCGAATCTTTCAGGGCTACCAACACTGACTTGGTTTCCAGGAATAGTACGGTGTTTACGGTCATGTGCGTATCTGCTTCTTTGCGATATTCTTCTTTGAAACCGGCCAGTTGTGTGGCATCCGTTATTCCTGTAAGGATGGAGAAGGAATCTTCCAGAGTTTTGCCGATGGTGCGTTTTATGTCATCATCCGTTACTTCCGTATATCCATGCCGGGTGAGCACGATTCGAAAACAAGTGACGATGCCACGTGATGAGTCGGCGAGGGTGTAATCGAAGTCGAAGAGATAAGTTGTGTAATTCATTGCCACTTTTTGGGGCAAAGGTAATGTATTCGAAGTAAAATTATGGATAAATCAATGTAAAATTAACCTGTTGGCGGAGCTACCGTTTGGGACGATATTATATGCTTCCTGGGATAGTACCTTCTGATAACTTCCCTGGAAGCTGCCGGGAAAACTTCCGGAGTTAGGACTAAAAAGTGGCAGAGTTACAATAAAACTCTGTTCGCAGCCTGCGAACGGATATTCACAGGTTGCGAACATGTATTCACAAGCTGCGAACGGATATTCATAAGCTTGGAATAAAGTTTTCTGTTAGAGAAAGTGCCAGAGAGAATTTGATGTTTATTTCATGGCTTCAATGGTATATCCTTGTCCTTTCAGTAGATTCAATACACCGTTGCTGCCGGGCAGGTGTCCGGCGCCGACCACAAAGAGGGTGGGGGCTTCTGTCATGATGGAAGGCATCTTTTCTACCCATGCCTTGTTGCGGTTGTCGAGCAGTGCTTCCATTTCTCCGGGCAAGGGGTCGCAGGAGTTGCCGTCGCGTTCTTCCATCAATTGCAGCATGGCGTCAAGGTCTTGCTTCTCGTAAGCTAAAATCAGCCGTTTGGACTGATCCACGCTTTTTTCAATGTCACTTGCCATACAGTAGAGCAGAGTGGCCTGACGACGCAGGGGCTGGTTGTTGAAAAGGATATCGATTTGCGATTGGGCGGTTTCCAGCCCGCCTACTTTCTTGCCTTGCTGCCCGGCCTGTTGCTGGAAATATGCGTCCAAGGATGTTTGGGGATTAAACCCCGGAGTGTGTTTCATGAAAATCAGTACGGTCAGTTGTTGGCTGATGGCAGCAGGCTTTAGCCGGGCCAGCATGGCAATGTCCACCATCATGTTTTCTTTTACCGCTTTGCCTATTTCTTCATATTGTTCCGAGGTGAACAGGCTCTGCAGGGTGGTGTCTTTAGGCAACATCATTTGCTGTTGCATGCTTTGCATGGCAGCGGGCTGCATCAAATCTGCCATTACGATTTCGCCATACACTTGTGAGGTTTCATTCATGGCCTGCGGCATGGCGGCAATGCTGTCTTTGATGCTGAGCGGTGACAGATGATAAGTTCCGAAAATGTAAGATGGCTTTTCCAGTCCCTTGCCGGATATTTTCCATAAGAGTTGTGCGTTGGCACTTAGTGCAAAGCTGATGCACAAAAGGATTCCTAAAAGTTTTTTCATTGTCTTCTTCTTTTTTGTTATTGGATTTGTTCTGAATTATCGGTCGGAAGAAGTACAATTAAAATCACAAAAGGAAAGGATTCTTTTTGAAGGAATGCTATTTGATTCTTCCTCCGCAAAGCCAGTGCCGGGTATAGTATTGCTCTTTTAGGTCGCTGACAATGACCCCTTGGCTGGTACTGGCGTGGATAAATTTCCCGTTTTTAAGGTAAATGCCTACGTGGGCTACTTTCTTGCGGGAAGAACGGCTGGTGAAAAACACCAAATCTCCCTCACGTAAATTACGGTGGGACACTTTGTGGCTTTCCTTCAATTGCCCGTCTGTACTTCTTGACAGACGGGTGTGGTAAACTTTCTTATAAAGTTGGGATACTAATCCGGAACAGTCTGTCCCACGCTTGTTGTCACCGCCTGCCCGGTAAGGGGTTCCTATCCACTCGGCGGCATTGATGTACAGTTTGTGGTTGTCTTCCAATTCTATATCCACTCCTAAGCGGACAGAAGCCTGTGCCAATGCCTTGTAGTCAAGACGTGGCGCGGAAGTGCGGCAGGAACTGAATCCGATTAACAGACCGGAAAGAATCGCTATATAAGAAAGGTATCGCTTCATATTATTATATTTCTTCTTCTACCCCGATGTTGAAATACGCTTCCAGTTCTTTTTCGGCAGAGTTGTTTTCGTTTTTGATATCGCGGATGATAGCGCCGTACTCCAACAAGGCGATACGGGGACACACATCTACCGTGTGGTTCAGATTATGGCTGGAGATGATAACGGTGGCCCCGTGCTCTTCATTGTATTTCTTCAGCAGATGCTTGATGATGGACTGGGAACTGGGATCGAGGAAGTTGAAAGGTTCGTCCAGTATCAGCAGTTGCGGGTGGTGCAGCATGGCAGAAATGATACCGATCTTCTGTTTGTTTCCCATGGAAAAGTTGCGGATGAACTTCTTCTGTCCCATCACTTCGCCGTTCATGAATCGTTCGAAGGGAGCGAGGCGTTCATCTACTTCTTCTTTTTTCAGTCCGTACATCTTGCCGATAAAGTAGAAGTATTCTTCGGGGGTCAGATAATCAATCAGGAATCCGTCGTCTATGAAAGCACCGGTCGTATTTTTCCATTCTTCGCTCTTGGATACTTCGATGCCGTTGATGGTGACGTTACCGCCATCGGCTTTCAGTAAATCCAGAATGAGGCGGAAGAGGGTGGTTTTTCCGGCACCGTTGTTACCTACCAGTCCCAGCATGTCACCTTGCGGGATAGTGTAGCTTTCTATATTTACGGCGATTTTTTCGCCGAACTTTTTCTGAAGGTTATTTATTTGTATCATAATCGAGTTCTTTATTCATTCTCCTCCCAGAAGGGGAGAGTTGTGTTAGCTATATATCTATATGTAAATCACTTTTTGATGCAAGGTTACCATTGACGGCTGTTTCTGAACCCTTCCATATTCACGTAGCGCCGTTTTATGAAACGTTGATATACATTCTTCAGCCAGAAACGTGAGGTGGTGATAAAGATAAGGCCTATGATGGTGAATATCCATTCCGTTGTGGCTTTTTCGAAAAAAAAGTCCAGTACAAAAAGCATCAGCAGCGGTACACCGAAGGCTGCGAATGAAATGAGGTTCTGCATTCCCGTACCTACATTGCGTTGAGTCATCTTGTTGTTCAGATCGGTAGTCTTGTTGTTATAGACCGCCATCTGGAACATACAGAAATAGACAAATCCGGGGATGAAGAGGAACCATGAGATGAGCCCCATGAAACTGATTTTTCCCATGATTGCGGCGGGGAGCATCAGTAGCAACGGGAACAACTGCCCTGCAGTGTATATGGCATATTTGGCTTGCAACAAGGCGTAGATACTTTCTTTGCGGCTCATCAGGCCGTCAATGTAGTTGCCTTCATACCCCATGATGGTACTCAGGAAGAGGATACCGAAAAGGGTGTAGTTGTACATTACCCAAAAGTTTCTCATGTTTTCCTGATGAATGTCGGTGAAGGCAATCATGGCGCTGAACATTACGACTACACCGCCCGCTGAATAGAGTGCGCGTTTGCAAATCTTGTTGCGTAACAGCAGTTTGAGTTCCAGTCTCATGTATTCGCCCACTTGTCCGTAACGTTCCAGGAAGCGGTATTCGGACACATGCTTTACCTGTACGGTGGTTTCTTCTACTTTATTTATTTCATTGTACACCATGTGGCTGATTACCATGCGGTCTGTCAGGTATAATAGGGCAATGACTGCTACGGTTCCGATGAAAGTCAGAGGATCAGCTTGTATAAAGCCCTCGCCTACAGTGGTGGAGAATTCGAATACCGGACTGTGCTCGGGTATGAACATGGCTGCAGCGATGGCTCCATATACACCTACGGGTAACAGTAGCCAAAGGAAGCGTTCGCTCATCAGGGTACGGCACAGCAAGAACCAGTAGTTGTTGATCAGCATCAGCAGCCAGATGCCTAATATATAGGTTATTACTCCGGTTACTCCGTAAAAGCGGGCAACGGTAAGAATGGCAAAGGGAACGAAGAAGAAAAGCCAAAACAAGTTGTATGTATCCATGCCGGAACGGATCAATAAGATATCGATGAGCCGGCTACGTTTGATGGGCAACAACATGTAGGGTTTCACTTCTTGTGTAGGCGTTTTCTGGAAGGGCAGGCGGGTCAGGAAATCTAGGGCGAGGATAAACAACAACCCGGCATTCAGTATGTGATAGGCTTCTTTTGCTTCTCCTTCGAATGCAAAAGCAAAGGAAGTACCGAAGAAGATGAGGTATCCTGCCCAGAAGGCTATCATCAAGTAAATCCAGAATTTGGCGAACCGGCTTTTCTCGTACATCGGATTACGCTTGTCGGCCAGTTTACCGTGTCGGCGCAGTTCTAAAAATAGGTTCATTGTGTGTAGTTGATTTAATGGATGTATAAAAAAGGCTGCGCTACCTTTTTAAAGAACAACGCAGCCTTTTTTGTTGTTGGTGCTTATTTTTCTTCCGGACTTATCATTGATACCTCAATCTCATTCTTTTGCTTGAACAATTCATCTGCAAATTTCTGGATATCTTTTACGGTTACACTATTGACTATCCGGTCATAGTCTTTTATCGGATTCATGCCGGTAAACAAGTACTCGTCAATACTGTTCAGCCAGTATCTGTTTTCTTTCATGTCTTCAGTATGTTTCTTCAGCATGAATTCTTTCACTTTGTTCAAGTCAGTTTCGGACGGACCGGCTTTTGTGATGTTTTCAAGTTCGGCGAAGATTATCTTCATCAGTTTTTCTCTCTTTTCGGGTGCCGTCTCGAATATGACTTGGAGAATAGCTTTTTCCTCGGGGTATTTGATTAACTGGCCACCTACATATACGCCGTAAGTACCGCCTTCATCTTCACGCACTTTAGCCGTATAGACCAAATCAAGAATCTGGCAGGTCATATTCAATAGGATATTGTTTCTTAAATCATACTTACAGTCTCCGTTCAACAATACAAAGTTCGAAGCTTTGGCTGTTTCTTGCTTCCTGATGAACTCGTTCTTGTAAATACCTTGCCGCATGTCGATTTTGTTGTCCTTAAAAGTCTCTTTGCGGTTGATGGAGGGCAGGGCACCCAGGTATTCTTCAATCAAAGGTTTCATCTGCTCTACATCCGCGTTGCCTACAAAAATGAAAGTAAAGTCACTGGCGTCTTTGAAACGGTCATTGTACATTGACAGGATTTTGTCATAATCCATCTTGTCAATCATGTCGGCCTTGATTCTCACCTTTCTTGGGTGTTTCATATAAATCCCTGCTTGTACAGAGTCACTGAAAGCCACCTGCGGGTTCATTTCCATGTTTTGCAATGCAGCTTTATTGCGGTTTTTGTAAGATGCGAAAGCGTCGTTGTCACGACGTGGAGCCGTGAATGTCAGATAAGTAAGCTGCATCATCGTTTCAAAATCTTTCGGCGAACAGCTGCCGTTGACAGCCTCGGTCTTGTCACCGATGCCATAGCTTACGGAAGCTTTCTTGCCTGCCAGTACCTTTTCCAGGTCAACGGCGCTGAAGTTACCCAGACCACCGACTCCGACGGCATCCAATCCGTTGATATTGATAATCTCCGAATCGGGGAACAAAGAGCTGCCGCCCAAGCTTACGCCTTTCATACGGATTTCATCGGCTTTGAAGTCTGTCTTCTTGATGATGACCTTAACTCCATTTGAAAGCGTCATCATGGTAGTACCGAATGCGTCGTCCGTTGTTTCGGATACTATCTTACCACCTTTCGGGGCTGCTTTCATTAACGGTTCATCCGATACTTTATCTACGTAGGCAGTCAGCTTTTCAGCTTTTATGTCCTTCAATATCTGTTTGATGGCATTCTCTGACGGCATTTTCAAACCTTCTTTCTGAGGACCGAGTATGGCAACCACCTGATTGCTGTCGGTTACCAGTTCCTGCATCATCTGATTCAAGGCTGTTACCGGGATGGCGGGAGCTATTTGGTTGATGATGGTATATTCGTTTTCGATACCCGGGATAGGTTCATTGTCGAGGAAATGGCGTACATACTCGTTTACATACTCTTCGTTTTTACGTTTGTCACGTTCGTTGTAAGCTGATTCCAAATGGCGTAGGTATTCGGCGCGTGCACGGTTATATTCAGTTTCGGTAAAGCCGAACTGGCGTGCGCGTTCTGTTTCACGGAGAAGGGTTTCAATACCGTTTTCAATGGCATCTTCTTTACAGACAACAACACCGGTAAAGGCACCTTTCGTCTTGGCTACAAAGAAGTTGGCGTCATAAGCTCCGGCATAGATATACGGAGGATTGGCTGTTTGCGCTAACTCATTCAAACGGGCATTCAGCATATTGGTAATGAGGTTAGCGGCATAGTTTTGTATCAAATATCCCATATTGCCTTTTTGGTCATCCGGTATGGCCTCATGCTTGTTGAAGATGATTGCTTGGATATTGGGCTGTTCCTTGTCCTGATAAACGATGACGATGGGGTCTTTATTGTCGTTTACCGGATAGTATTCACGTTTGGCGCCATTGGGCTGGGCGGGAATATCCGAGAAAATCTTTTTTATTTGAGCTTCGATGGCATCCACATCCACATCACCTACTACAACAATCCCTTGTAAGTCGGGGCGATACCACTTTTCGTAATAATCCCTTAGCGTCTGAGGTTTGAAGTTCATGACTACGTCCATTGTTCCGATAGGAAAACAGTGGGCATATTTTGTACCCTCAAACATTATCGGAAGCATCTTTTCCTGGAAACGCTGTATGGCGCTCATGCGGGTACGCCATTCTTCATTGATGACGCCGCGTTCCTTGTCGATTTCCTTTGGGTCCAATGTAAGGTCGTTACTCCAATCATGTAAGATCAGCAGACAAGAATCAATCGCTCCCGGAGTGGTGACGGGAACGTTGGAGATATTATATACAGTCTCGTCAATGGAGGTATATGCATTCAGGTTTTCTCCGAATTTCACTCCGATCCGTTCCAGATATTGCTTCAGGGCATCACCGGGAAAATGAGTGGTCCCGTTGAAACACATGTGTTCCAGGAAGTGGGCAAGACCGCGCTGGTTGGCTTCTTCCTGTATAGACCCTACTTTCTGGGCAATATAGAAATCCGCCCGGTTGGCGGGAAGATTATTCTTACGGATGTAGTAGGTCAATCCGTTGTCCAGTTTACCTATGCGGACATTTTTGTCCACCGGGATGGGCGGCATTTGCTGCGCAGATACCTGTTGGAAGTTGCAGCAAACTATCAATGCAACCATCCATAAATTACGTAATAAATGTTTCATAATCTGAAATTAATTTGTTCTTGTCCTATTGGTCGGATGCCAGGATTATAAAATCACAGCATACAGGAAAAAATTATTCTTTAACTGCCTCACGGATACGGACTAACTTTGTCAACAGGCCTTCCAGCAAGTCAAGTTTCAGCATGTTGGCGCCATCGCTTTTGGCGACAGCAGGGTTTTCGTGTGTTTCGATGAACAGCCCGTCGGCACCTACGGCCACGCCGGCTTTTGCCACAGTCTCGATGAGTTGGGGCATTCCCCCTGTGACACCGCTGGTCTGGTTGGGCTGTTGCAGGGAGTGGGTAACGTCCAGGATGACGGGGAATCCGAATGTTTGCATCTCGGGAATGCCCCGGTAGTCAATGACAAGGTCCTGGTAGCCGAAAGTGGTTCCACGTTCGGTAAGCATGACGTTCTTGTTTCCGGCTTCCACTACTTTGTCTGCGGCGAAACGCATGGCAAGAGGGGAAAGGAACTGGCCTTTCTTGATATTGACCGTCTTGCCTGTTTGGGCGGCGGCGACCAATAAGTCGGTCTGGCGGCACAGGAAAGCAGGTATTTGCAGTATATCTACATATTCGGCTGCCATCGTGGCTTCTTCTGCCGCATGAATGTCGGTAACTGTAGGTATTCCGAAAGTATCATGTACTTTTTTCAGTATTTTCAGTGCTTTCTCGTCACCGATACCCGTGAATGAGTCCAGACGTGAACGGTTGGCTTTACGATATGAGCCTTTGAATACGTATGGAATCTGTAGCTTCCCGGTAATGGTTACAATACGTTCGGCAATGCGCATTGCCATTTCTTCTCCTTCAATGACACAGGGACCTGCCAATAGGAAAAAGTTTCCGGCAGGATTGTTTTTCAATTCAATCATACATTATTTGTGATTAATGATTCGTAATTCGTGATCAATGGTTGGTGGACAATAAAACATCGATCGCGAATTACTCAATCAGTTCGGTATTATCAAAGTGACAGCTTCGTGCAATACCCCGATATCTAACGGGAAATGACGGTCCAGAATACGTCCGTCCAAGTCAACACAGGCATTTTGTGCGCGGAGCACTTTTACTTTCTGGGTGCGGTAGGGCATTACTACTTTATGGTTCAGTATCCTTCCTTGGATAAGCATCCATAACCCCGACCAGAGTTGCAGCAGTTCCGGACGGTAGATTACGGAAACGTCCAGCCAGCCGTTATAGGGTACGGCGCTGGGCACCTGTCCGTAGCCCCACGCACTGCCAATGCAGACGGTCATGATGCGCCCGCGTATGTGTTCACCGTTTATTTTAAGGTGCATTCGGTATAATTTACGTTCAAAGATGATGGAGAGCAGCGCCATGAAATAAGATAGGAATTTTACTCCCCAGAAACGTTTGCATTGGTCGGTTATCTTCACGATACGTGCCCCGAGACCTATGTTGATGGCGTTCAGGAAGTAGCGTGTCAGGTGTTTCTCGCCGTCATAATAGTAGCAGGTCCCCACATCTATTTTTCTCCGGCGGTTGTTGATGATACAATCTACGGCTTTCTTATATTCGGAACTCATTTCCCAATAGTCGGCAAAATCATTTCCTATGCCGTTGGGAATGATGCCGATGGCAATCTCTTCTTTATTTTCGGCATTGGAAAGCATGATGCCGTTGACGGCGTCGTTCAGTGCACCGTCACCGCCTACGATAACGATTGTACGGTAACCGTTGTTTGCGAGAATTCCGGCCAAACGTTCTACCGAACCGAACCCTTCGGACTGTACGTAGTCGTATGACACACCTTTGCTGTCCATATATTCTTTGATTTCTTTCCACCGTTTTTGCACTTTCCGTGTTCCGGCCTTGGGGTTGTATATTACTCCCCACTTTTCGGGTTCTACACTCATGGGTCTATTTACGATTTAACTATTTACGATTGAAACTATTCTCTTTATCTATGTTTCGTTTTTGACTTTTGACTGTCGCGCGTCACATTGACAAAGATACTAAATCTCTTTGAGTTTTGACTTTACAAACTCAATCTTTTCTTCCATTGGCCAGCGGGCATCCATCCAATGGATGGTAAATCCACGGCGTTCCATACCACGGAACCAGGTCATCTGCCGTTTGGCAAACTGATGAATGGCTATTTCCAGATCATGGAACATTTCATCGTATGTCAGTTTACCAATGACATAGAGAGTCAGATACTTGTATTCCAACCCATAATAAATCAAGTCATCCGGTCGGATACCCTGTCCTATCAAGTAGCGAACTTCATCTACCATCCCTTCGTCTAGACGTTGGCGCAGGCGGCGGCTTATCTTTTCCCGGCGCAGTTCCCGGTCAATATCGACACCGATAATGAGGCTGTCCAGTTTCGGGAACGAGCGCTCATCTACCGGGGTATGTGCGTAGTACTCCTCTATTTCGATGGCGCGAATGGCACGCTTAGCGGTATCTACATCTGTGGTATTGTGCAGGTTTTTATAGGCTTTCAGCATTTCCGTCAGTTCTTCCAATGACTTGTCTGCCAAGCGTGCGCGCAATTCCGGATTTTCCGGTACGGGCAATAACTTATATCCTTTCAGGACCGATTCCAGATACATGCCGGTTCCTCCACATACAACGGGCAAGCAACCTTTTTGTTTAATAGTCTCGTAGGCGTCCAGGAAATCACGCTGATATTCGAAAACATTGTATTTATACCCTGGTTCGGCAATGTCGATAAGGTGATAGGGGATTTGTTTTCCGTTTACGGTATAGTCGGCAAGATCCTTACCTGTACCAAGGTCCATGTGCCGATAGATTTGCCGGGAATCGGCGCTGATGATTTCCGTATTGAGTTCGGCAGCCAGTGCGGCGGCAAAGGGAGTCTTTCCGGATGCGGTAGGACCTAATATGGCGATTAAATCATAGTCAGGCATATACAAGTATTTGTTAATCCGACTACAAAGATAATGTAAAAATCTGATTTGTTGGATGAAGATAAAACTCATTCTTACCGCTAAATCTGAAAAAGGACGTGAAAAACGAGGGAGGACTTCTTAAATGATGTTATGAAACATGCTTTTTTTCTTGGATAATTTGTAAAAATGTCCGGAGTCCGTATCTTTGCAATGTGTTTTTCATAGTATTAGATTTAAGGTTAACAAAGGTTGGAGTACAGCGGTACTCCTTTTTTTATGTCTTTACTTTTCGATTTTCCTTTTTTATGAGCCGGTAATGCCCTTCAACTTTATAGATTGCAGAAGAATGAAACGAATACCGGCACGCTTAAGTCGATTAATATTCCATGGAATATGGCTATGGGGATTACTTCCTTTCCGGAATACCGGGTGATGGTGGGTAAGAGTACATCCATAGAGTTCACTCCTGCGGCTGAAATGGGGGCTAATTTTCCAAAGTATTTTCTGATTAACGGTGTGCCTAGCAGAGCCATCATTTCACGGAATATATTGGCTAATAATGCTATTGTCCCCAATTCAGTAGCGAGTTGCAAACCGATGGAGGGTTCCTTGAACTGAGTAATCAGGATGGAGGACAATGAATAATAGGCAAATCCGCTACCTACTGCCATGCACTCGAATACGCTCCATTGACTCAACAACAAGCTGGCGAAAGCTGAAAACAACAAAGTTCCTGTGATGGTGGCCATCGGGACCAAAAGCATTTTAGGACGCAGGCTTTTGAGCAGTTCCTTCAATTTCTTATTACTTCCGATGCTGATGCCTACTTGAAACATCAATGCATAGAGTACATACATGGAAAGTTCGTGCAGGTTAAACTGGAAATCACTGAATACCCCCAGCAGGCAACCGGCACAGAAAAATGCAACAACAATCAAACTTCCTTTCATTTTTTTTCTCCTTTCTTGAAAAATAGGTGAAACACTGTAAATGAGGCCAACATACTTCCCGTAATGCTTGACGTAGCCAATACGGCAGCCTGCCATCCGAACTTTCCCAGATTATCCACAATCAAACGGTTGGAACCGATGGAGACTCCCAAGACGAAAAGCAGCAGGAAAATGGTGAGGGAGGTACTTTTCTCTATTTTCTGTAATATTTGTACATTGCGCATCAGATATCCAACGCCGATTCCTATAAACATGGTAGATATAATAGTGAACATAAGAATTAGTTTTTAGTGAGTACATAAGTTTTATCAAGCTTCCCGAAAGGAAACTGACACACAGATATTTCCATCTTCTGCCCTAAGAGGATGGAAGTTGTTGAATGTAATAAAGGAGAATTTAGATGAATCCGCTGAACCAATGTACGTGCACGATAAAATGACTGCATAAGGATTGGTTGCTCCATGCAGCATTGTGCGTATTGTATGTGGTGAAAGACTGGTTCATATCATTTTGATTTCGGGTGCAAAGATAAAGCTTCTTTGCATAATTTCCAAATAAATATTCAATAACCGGTCTTTCTTCTTAGGAAGATATGTTTTAATGTCCTTATATCAAGGTACTTTAATTGCTTTGTCTGTATTCGTTGGGTGAGCAGCCTACCACTTTCTTGAATAGCCGGGTAAAATGCTGCGGATATTTGAAACCTAATTCGTAGGCTATTTCACTGATGGACTTGCTGGAATCAAAGATTCTTTCCTTGGCTGTGTTTATCAGTTTTAATTGAATATGCTCTTGGGGAGAATTGCCGGTCTCTTTCTTTATCAGATCTCCGAAGTAGTTGGGAGACAGATGCAGCTGTTCTGCGCAATATTGTACGGAAGGCAGGCCGATGTCTTGTGGCTTGTCTGACAAGAAGTAGTCATTTAATAGATACTCAAATTTGGTCAATATATCCTTATTGACATTGCTTCGGGTAATGAATTGCCTGTCATAGAAGCGCATGCAGTAATTCAGTAATAATTCTATATTATTGACTATTAAACTTTTGCTGTGTTTGTCGATAGAATGTTGTAATTCTGCCTCAATATTGTGCAGGCATTCTATTATTATTTTGCGTTCCTGCTCTGACAAGTGTAATGCTTCATTTGATTCGTAAGAGAAGAAAGTATAATGGGGCATCATGCGGGCCAGGGAAGTACCCCGAAGCAAATCTGGATGGAAAACTAAGGCGTAACCTTTAGGCTGGAATACTTTTTGGTTATTGGCGATACCCGCTATCTGTCCGGGAGCCAGAAATACGAGAGTGCCTTCCTGATAGTCATAATAATTACGTCCGTAGCGGAGATCACCGCATTTGACGTCTTTCAGGAATATCGTATAAAACCCGAAACGCTGGCGACTGTGCATTCTCGGTTTGCACTTGGAGAAATCAATGACACTAACCAAAGGGTGCAATGTTTCTTGTCCCAACATTTCATTGTATTGGCATACATGATCGAGTTTGATGAGCTCTTCCATATTCATTCATTTTTGTGGTTATGGCAAAGTTAATTCATTTTTGCATATAAAGTTGCGTAATCAGTAATAATGGTAAGTGTTTCTGTATTTTGTATAAACGATGGCTTTCGGGATATGGAGGAAATAGGTATATTTGTACCAAAAATATTCTTATGCTGATTACCCTGGTTATCTTGATTCTTTCTGCGGCATTTTTCGTGTCGGGTAAAGTCCGTTCGGACATTGTTGCGCTGTGTGCGTTGATAGGTTTGCTCATTTTTCAAATTCTGACTCCTGACGAGGCATTGTCCGGCTTTTCCAATTCCGTAGTTATTATGATGGTGGGGCTGTTTGTGGTGGGTGGCGCCATATTCCAGACCGGTTTGGCGAAGATGATAAGCTCGCGCATTCTGAAGCTGGCGGGCAAAAGCGAGTTGAGGCTATTTTTGCTGGTGATGTTGGTTACTTCAGCTATCGGTGCTTTTGTCAGCAATACAGGAACGGTTGCCTTGATGCTTCCTATAGTCGTGAGTCTGGCGGTTAGTGCCGGAATGAATCCGGGACGTCTGTTGATGCCTCTGGCTTTTGCAAGCAGCATGGGTGGTATGATGACGCTTATCGGTACTCCGCCGAACCTTGTCATTCAGAATACACTGACCGGAGCAGGGTATGCGCCGTTGTCTTTCTTCTCTTTCTTGCCTGTGGGCATTGTCTGTGTGGTAGTGGGCACATTGGTGTTGTTGCCTCTGACGAAGTGGTTCCTTTCTAAAAAAGGAGGGAACGATGAAGGCTCTTTGGCGGGAAAGTCACTGAACCAGTTGGCTAAAGAATATGGATTGTCAAGCAATTTGTTCCGTCTGCGTGTCCTCAATGACTCCCGGCTGATAGGTAAGACGGTCATAGAATTGGATATACGCCGCAAATACGGGTTGAATATTCTGGAAGTGCGCCGCGGTGAAGTTTCCCAGCATCGTTTCCTGAAAACGGTTACGCAGAAACTTGCATCGCCCGATACGACGATATGGGTGGGGGATGTACTCTATATCAGAGGTGACGTAGTGGACGTGAATCGTTTTGCTGAAGATTTCCTGTTGGAAATGATGGACGGACATACGACGGAAGAAGCGGCCAACGCCGACAAATCTTTGGACTTTTATGATATAGGTATCGCTGAAATAGTGTTGATGCCTTCCTCCCGGATTATTAACCAGACAGTGAAAGAGGCGGGATTCCGTGACAAATTCAATGTGAATGTGCTAGGAATCCGCCGTAAGAAAGAATATATCCTGCAAGATCTGGGCAATGAACGTATGCATAGCGGTGATGTCTTGCTCGTGCAGGGTACCTGGCAGGATATTGCGCGTCTGAGCAAAGAAGATACGGATTGGGTGGTATTGGGACAGCCTTTGGCCGAAGCGGCTAAGGTCACTTTGGATTATAAGGCTCCGGTGGCTGCGGCTATCATGATACTGATGGTAGCGATGATGGTGTTCGATTTTATCCCTGTAGCTCCGGTGACGGCTGTCATGATAGCCGGATTGTTGATGGTACTGACCGGATGTTTCCGAAATGTGGAGGCTGCTTATAAGACCATAAATTGGGAGACTATCGTGTTGTTTGCCGGTATGCTGCCTATGTCGCTGGCACTTGAGAAGACCGGTGCTTCGGAATATATCTCCAGTAGCCTGGTAAGTGGGTTGGGCAGTTATGGTCCGGTGGTATTGATGGCCGGCATCTATTTTACCACTTCCTTGATGACCATGTTCATCAGTAATACGGTAACGGCGGTATTGATGGCGCCTATTGCCCTTCAGAGTGCCGTGCAGATAGGAGTAAGTCCGGTTCCTTTCCTGTTTGCGGTAACAGTGGCGGCAAGTATGTGTTTTGCTTCCCCGTTCTCTACACCGCCCAACGCATTGGTGATGCCGGCAGGACAATATACGTTCATGGATTATATCAAAGTCGGACTTCCGTTGCAGATTATTATGGGAGTGGTAATGGTATTTGTGCTGCCGTTGTTATTCCCGTTTTAAGACTTTTTCCGATATGCAGGAATTATGATTTTTCTCCTTTTCGGATATTTGTGATTTTCCTGCGTATTGCGAGTATGTTGAGCAGGGATACAACCATGAACAGAACAAGCCCGACCAGGATACAAGGCAATAGCGAGCCGGTTTCCAGTTGTGGAAAAAAATTTTGTATAACTTCTGTATAGTAAGTACGTATCCAACTTACGCAACCGATAGAAAATAATAATACCAGTACGTTCAATCCCGCTGTAAGGATGTTGTAGGGGAGAGCTACTTTTGTGGGACTATACCCTATCAGCAAAAGGTTCTCCAATTTCACGCTGTTTTTTTGGAGTAGCAGGAAGATGCTCAGCATCAAGATATAGAAGGAAAGTATGCTGATGAATAAGCCTACGCCTATAACAATGCCGGTGACAAGACGCAGGAAATAAGTAGTTTTTCCGGCATCCAGGCTGTCGCCTTCGGTTTCGTAATTGTTTTTCTGGAAGTAGCTTGTAATGGCTGTATCCGTGGGATTCTTTACTTCGACGATGAGGCGGGAAGGTTGGGCTTCTTTTTCCGGAGCAAAGGTCCGGTTGGCCCAGCTCATGAAAGATTGCGGAACAAGAATCGTGTTCAGGCGGTTGGAGAATCCCACGATGTTGCCTTTGTATTGTTCGGTACGCCCGTTGCCACGCATCATGATATCCATTTGTATCAGGCTCATCAATCCTTCCGACAGTTTCGGGAGACTACGGCTTTGTGCGAAGCCAAAGTTGTAAAGGTTCAGATAGTTGCGTGGAATGATGATGGGAATGGTATGGCTGTCTTCATCAAAGTGCCACTTGTCAAGATTTACATCTACATATTCGTTGGGAACAGATTCAAAAAACATTTCCGTGGAAAGATGAATGCTTGCCTCCTGCATTCCCAGTCCGGCGGAAACCTTGAAAAGGGAAGGAGTAAAGGCACCCACGCTTTTTGTAAAAGACTGTGCTTCCAGTTCTTTGATTTCCTTTTTGGAGAAGGTATTGCTTTTCCCGGTAAAGTTGCCGAGGGTACTTATTTTTTTGGTGGCGATGATATAATCCTTCTTCATGAAGCTGTCCCCCTGAGTAAATACAGGGAGGACGTCACGGTAGAATTGCACGCTTAGTAATACAATCATCATGCCGAAAAGATTGGCAAGAAAGAAGCCCGTCAGTTGTCCGATGCTGATGTGCCGGCGAAGAAGTTTCCAAATAAGTCTGTTCATCTGTTTATGTACGATTTACGATTGAAAGTGGCTCGTTGATTGTGTTTTGTCAGAGTTTCAGGATGCTGTCATAGTGCAGTTGCAAATGCTTTCCGATGGAGGTTACGATGACTCCCGCACCCTGGCGCCCTGCTTCCTCTGTGAGCAGGTTGCCCATGACGGTTCCGTTTCCATCATCCAGATGGCTGACGGGTTCGTCCAGGAATATGAAGTCAAAGGGTTGGCAAAGGCTGCGGATAAAAGCGACACGTTGCTGCTGGCCGAAAGACAGTCTGGCAGTTTGTTCATTCATTTTGTCTGCCATTCCCAAGGCTTCGAAGAGGGCAAGGATTTCCTTTTTCTTCTTATAATTGGTGAGCTGGTTCTTCAACTGTATGTTTTCGAAGGCAGTAAGTTCGGGAAAGACACGCAGCTCTTGAAAGAGAATACTGAGAGAATGTTTTCGGATATCCACCCATTCATCAGTGGAGAGTGAACGGATGTTCCGGTCATCGAAATTGATCAGTCCTTGATAGTCGTATCGATACCCGTATATGTAGCTGCAAAGTGATGATTTCCCGGTACCGGAAGCGGCCTCTATCAAATAATGCTTCTCCTTGTGGAATGCTATGTCTTGATGCCATACGTCTGAGAGGATGGCATCACGGTCAGCAAACACTTGGGGTAGTGTTTGCTGTAAGTGAATGCTGTACATTGTCTGGATTCTTGTTTACAATCCTGCAAACTCCTTGACGAAGTTTACAATCTGCTTCAATGCGTTTACGTCCTTGTCTTTCAGTTGCAGGGTGATGTTGCCCTTGTCACCGTCACTGGTTGCTTCCAGATAAGAGATGCTGTTTCCCAGTGAATAATACATATTGTATTCCGCTCCACCATATTCTACCAGCATTTTGACGACAGGCAAGTCAAGCACTGCTTCTGCGTTGATGACAAATGCAGAACGCTTTCCTTTCAGAGTGGAGGCGTAGTCTGTATCTTTGACGGAAGGGTCAACGGTCTTGCAGATGTTTTTATACAATAACTCGTCGTTGGTGGCATACATTTGTTTGTCACGTACACCGAAGAAGATGTTTATGTTGCGTGACTTATACACATATTCATCTTCATTGAGTTTCACGATGTCTTCCCCGCGTTTCAGTCCCAGTTCGGCTTTCTTCTCATAAAGGGCTTTCAGCGGGGCATTGTTCTTTACGCTGGCATAAGCCAGGAAAGAAGGGGCATTGCTCATGGTTACATTGATAAGGCCTACGGTAAGGTCGTTCTGGAATGTGCTGAACAGGTCTTTTACTTCAGCGGCTTTGGTGATGGAGAATTCGTTGCGGAACTGTTCGTTTTCCTGCAGCACATTATAAAATTCCTCACCGTTTATGCCGATGCCGAGCAGGGCCACAGTGGACTTCGGGAAGTATTTTACAAATGTGTTTTCGATGGGGCAAGTGCTTTTCATCTGTTTTTCGAACATGGCTTTCAGCTCCGGACTTTCTGTATAGTTCTCTATCTGCATGTCTATCTTGCCTTTTTCAAAAGAGAGACTGCCTAAAATCATCAGGTCTTTCAAGTCTATATTCTGAGGCATGCCGAAGTTGATTTGTTTGGCATACGCACCGAGTATGCTGGAGGGAGAGATGAACATATTGACGTCCCCGCTCTGTTTCTGCATCTTTTTGAAAGCTCCGCTTTTGTTGATGCTGTTTTCTTCGGTTTGCTTCAGCAGGGCAGTGATGCCTTCCTTGACTTTGTCTAGCTGCGCAGCTTTTTGGTAGTTCACGGCCAGTAGGGTGGTGGCATTAAAAGCCAGTAAGGTCTGTTTGTTGACCTCGACAAAACTGTAGCCGTCTCCTTCGGTAATAGGGGCGTCCAGAATTTCCTTCCGGGTTGCTTCAAGGAAACTTTTCAATTCGTTTTCGTCATTTACTTTGGCTACTACGGTTGTATAGTCAAAGGTGGGTGCGCTGAAGATATAGACCGGTGCGGTTACGTCAACACCAGATTTTGACGGGTCTTTCATGACAGCTTCCAACTGTTGGAAAGTTGCCGCATTCATACCACTTTTCATGGCGTCTGTCAGCTTCGCCAACGCCTCTTTGTTGTCTTTGTCATTGATTCCCGCTTTTTCAGCTATAGACTTTAGACTGACAGACACGACTTTGGTGGCGTCAGCGGGAATGGCATTGGTATATTCTGCTGCCTTTTGGGAACAAGAGCTTGCAAACACGATCAGCACTGCCAGTACCGGAAGGTGGAGAAATAGACTTTTTTTCATATCATTATAGTTTTGATAAATATTCATTGATTTTGTAGATTCAAGATATGGCAGGCAACGAGTGCAGCGGTCTCAGTACGCAGTCGTGACCTGCCCAGACTGATTGGGATATATCCGTTTGCCAACGCAGTCTTTACCTCCTCTTCACTGAAATCCCCCTCGGGACCGATAAGGACAAGGGCATCTTCCCCCTTGTGGAGGATGTCCTTCAACAAGGGCTTTTCTCCCTCATAGCAGTGGGCTATGAATTTCTGTCCTTCAAAAGGCTGGGTGATGAACTTGTTGAAGTCCGTCATTTCATTCAGCTTGGGCAAACGCGCCTTGAGAGATTGCTTGATGGCGGAAACCAATATTTTGGAGATGCGCTCCGTCTTGATTACTTTTCGTTCGGAGAAGCGGCAGTTCAGGAAAGTCAGTTCATCGAAACCTATTTCAGTAGCTTTTTCGGCAAACCATTCTGTGCGGTCCATATTCTTGGTGGGTGCCATGGCTATGTGTAGATGGGCATTCCACAGAGCAGGTTGCGGAAGTGTTTCCACGATGTTGACAAAGCACCTTTTGTTCGTGGCGGTACTGATCTCTGCACGGTAGAAGTTGCCGTTCCCGTCTGTCAGGGTCACTTCGTCCCCTGCTTGCAGGCGCAGTACGCGTACGGCATGTGCGGCTTCCTCTTCGGGCAGTTCATTGCATTTCTGTATGTCGGGTGTATAAAATACGTGCATGGAGTTATAGATTATTTTTGCGTTGATTGATTTGATCTCTCAGAAGGGCGGCACGTTCATAGTCTTCTTCTTCAACAGCTTTCTGCAAGGCGGCTTTCAGAATTTCCAGTGCATCTTCTTCGGGCAGTTCTTTCTGCCCGGGTTCTTGGTTGTTATCGGCACTTTCGCCGGTTTTTAACCGTTCCGCTTCTAAGATTTCCTCGTAGATGAAGATGGGGGCATTCATCCGTAGTGCCAGTGCCACGGCATCACTTGTGCGTGCATCGACACGGAGAATGGTTTCATCTTCTTTTAAATAAAGATAAGAGTAGAAGACACCGTTATCTACTTTATAAATAAGGACACGCATCAACTGCACTCCCAATACTTCAAGTACGGAAGCAAACAGATTGTGTGTCAGCGGGCGAGGGGGCACGATTCCTTTCAGTTCGATGACCATTGCCTGTGCTTCAGAAGCGCCTATGATAACCGGAAGCTGGCGCTTGCCGTTTACTTCGCCCAAAACCAGCGCATAAGCGCCTACTTGCGCTTGGCTGTTAGAAATGTTCAGCACTTGCAGTTCTACTTTTTTCTTGTTCATTCAAATCTATACTTAACCTGTTTCTCAACCCGTTTACTTTTCGGGGGTATGCTTGTAGCGGAACACTGCTCCGAACAATAGACCGATAACTAAGGCGTATCCCGCAAAAATCAACCAGACCGGAGTCCACTCTCGGCTGATAAGCCCTCCACCATCGGCATATACGGAAAAAGCATCTACTACGGCTCCGCTCGCATATCCTCCAATAATGGCTCCTATTCCGTTTGTCATCATAAAGAACAATCCTTGTGCGCTGGCTCGGATGCTGGGATGCGCTTCCATTTCTGTGAATAAGGAACCGGATACATTGAAAAAGTCAAACGCCATGCCATAGACTATCATGGAGAGTATGAGCATCCAAAGTCCGCTTCCCGGGTCTCCAAGCCCGAACAGTCCGAAGCGGAATACCCAGGCAAACATGCTGATAAGCATAACACGTTTGATACCGAAATGTTTCAGGAAGAACGGTATGGCAAGGATGAAAAGTGTTTCGCTCATCTGCGAGATGGAAAGTAAAATGACGGAATGCTTCACACCGAATGAGTCGGCATATTCCGGTATGGAGGCAAAAGAACTCAAGAAGAGGTCTCCATAAGTGTTGGTAATTTGCAGTGCGGCTCCCAACAGCATGGAAAACAGAAAGAAGATGGCCATTTTCTTTTGTTTGAACAGGATCAGTGCATCCAGTCCGAATGCGGAAAGCATCGTTTTGCCTTCGCTGCGCATCGGCGGGCAGGCCGGGAGAGTGAAAGCATAGCATCCCAGCAGTGTTGCCGAAGCGGCGGCTACGTAAAGCTGTGCCACACCGGTTTTAAATCCGGTTAAATCAACGGCCCACATGGCACAGATGAACCCCACGGTTCCCCACACGCGGATGGGAGGAAAATCTTTGATCAGGTCCATCTTGTATTTCTCCAAGGCATTGTAGGATACGGTGTTTGCCAGAGCCAGGGTGGGCATATAGGCAAGCATATTGAGCAGCATGGCCCAATACATGTGGCTGTATGTTGTAGCAGTGGATGCGTATATCAGAGCACCGGCACCGATGAGGTGCAGGATGCCGTAAAGTCGTTCGGCGTTGACCCATTTGTCGGCAATGATACCGGTCAGTCCGGGCATGATGATTGAAGCGATACCCATGGTCGCAAAGATTGCGCCGATTTGCCCTCCTTCGAAATGAAGAGTGCCGCCCATGTACCCGCCTAATGAGATGAGCCATGCTCCCCAGACAAAAAATTGCAGGAATTGCATGGCAGTGAGTCGGAATTTGATGCTCATAATATTAGCTTTTTGTATTTTTTGTTATGTATATAAATGCAAATGTACGATGAGGCGGGGAAAAATGCAAGTCTCGTGCAGAGTTTTATTTGGATAACACTGGTATATAAAAAAGAAGGCTATCTATCCCAGACAGCCAATCTTTGTTAACCTTAAATCTAATACCATGAAAAACACAGTGCAAATATATAAGGTTTATGTTATACAACATAGAAAAATGACGAGAAATAGAGGTTTGTTAACATGATTTAGCAATAAACCGCTATTCCCTTGTCTTTATTCCACGTAAAGTACCAAACCTTTCAAGTATTCTCCTTCGGGGTGATAGATGTTCACAGGGTGGTCGGCAGGCTGTGTCAGTTGGTGCAGGATGCGGACGCTGCGTCCGGACATGGCAGCTGCGGTGAACACGGCAGTACGGAAATTCTCTTTGCTGACAGCTTGTGAGCAGGAGAAAGTGAAAAGGATACCACCCGGTTTGATTTTTTCGAATGCCTTGACGTTGAGTTTGCGGTAACCTTGCAAGGCATTACGCAGGGCGTCACGGTGCTTGGCAAAGGCGGGAGGGTCAAGCACGATGAGGTCGTACTGGTCACCCATGCGGTCCAAGTATTTGAAGGCGTCTTCAGCGTATGCGGCATGACGGCTGTCACCGGGAAAGTTCAGTTCGATATTTTTGTTGGTCAGGTCGATGGCCTTGGCAGAACTATCTACGGAGTGTACTAGTTTGGCGTCGCCTCGCATGGCATATACTGAGAAACCTCCGGTATAGCAGAACATGTTCAGTACGCTGCGGCCTTTGGCATAGCGTTCCAGCAATGAACGGTTTTCCCGTTGATCGACAAAGAAACCTGTCTTCTGGCCTTTCAACCAGTCTATATGGAATTTCAGGCCATATTCCATGGCGACATTGTCTGTGCTTCCACCTTTCAGAAAACCGTTTTCCGGATACAGGTCGGCTTTGAAGGGAAGGGTGGTTTCCGATTTGTAGTAGATATTGTCTATCTTGTCTCCCAATACTTCCGTAAGGGCATCGGCAATAACCATACGGTCAAGGTGCATACCGGCAGAGTGGGCTTGCATGACAGCGGTGCGGGCATAGATGTCGATGACGAGTCCGGGCAGGTTGTCACCTTCTCCGTGCACCAGACGGTACGTGTTGTTGACAGGGTTTTCGGCAACGCCGATGCCGCGGCGCATTTCGTAAGCGATACTTAACTTGCGCTTCCAGAAGTCTGCATCAATCTCCTCGTCCTGGCTGAAGGTCAGAACACGTACTGCGATGCTGCCAATCTGGAAATGTCCTTTGGCGATAAAATCCTTTTTTGAAGTATAAATTTCAACCACTTCCCCTTCTTCCGGTTCTCCGTCAATGTGTGCGATAGCACCGGAAAACACCCAAGGATGGAAACGTTTTAATGACTCTTCTTTGCCCGATTTGAGATATACTTTATACATAATATATAATTAAAGCCTCACCCCGGCTCCTCTATGGGAGGAAAGAAAGGGGGAAGTGGCTGTTGTTACTGTTTTTTCGTTTATCATGAATGATGTCAATCATTCTCTTTTTTCCCTTCTTGATTCTTTTCTTCTCCTTCCGCTCCTCTTTCTTCTCCCTTCTTTTTCGGAGAGGGGTCGGAGGGGAGGCTCTCGATTTCAAAATCACCTGTTTTCTTCAATTCCTGCAGCTTGTTGTAGATGTTGAGACATGCCCAGGCATCGGTGGCCGCATACAGTTTTTGGGATTCACTCAGTACGTCGGCTTCCCAGTTGGAGAGGCGTTGGCTTTTTGATATTTTCTCTCCGAAGAGGATGCCGTATATTTTTTGCAGGCTTTTGTCTTGAATGCCAAAGGTCCGTACGTATTCTTGCAGTTCGATGCAGGCACGCTGTTCAAAGGGCGCTCGTTTGTGCAACATCATGAAATCATCCCGCAAGGAGAGACCTACTTTGGTCACACCGGGGGTTTCCAGCAGTGTAATGATGGGCAGTGTCAGCCCGGTAAGGTTCAGGCGAAACAAGAAACAATGTTCTTCTGAGGAGACTTGCAACAGGGCTACTTTGTGAGAGTGTCCTTTAGTAAAGGACGGACGCGTTTCACTGTCGATACCCAGCAGGGGGCATCCTTTCAGGTAGGTTACCGCCTTTTCCGCTTCCCACGGCGTCTGCACAACGTGTATCTGTCCGGGGAAAGAAGCTTTGGGCAAGTCTTTCAGTGTATCTTTATCTATTGTTCTTTTTATGACCATAATTTCATGTTTTTAGTCCATATAGGACTCATCTTCTGTGGCATTACCATTCATGTCTTCCTCATCTTCTCCCTGTGCATACTTCACATCGTGCAGGGCACGCAAAGTATTGACAAGCTTCTGTCCCCAATAAAGTCGAAAATTTTCCTGACAGATGGCAAGGGAGTCATTCATGGTCTCGTTCAGCCCCAGCTGGAAAACGAAGATGAAGTCTTTGATGTCTTGGTAGATATCCGCCAGGTCTTCCGAAATGTATTTGGTTATGGGCTGGTCGCTGTATTTCATGTCCGACACGAATACATCCAGATAATCGTCCTTTTCGGCCAGGATTCCTGCAATGTTCATACGGAGTACTTCGTATGTCTCTTCTGTCACGTAGGTTTCGGGAGCTTCGTCGCCTATCGTTTCACACTCCGGCAACAGGGAGGTCTTGAGATAGAGCAACGGAAGAATCTTCAGGGACGTATCGACAAAAACGGAGCGCTTTGTCCCTTCCGCCTGTTCCAGGAATTTGCAGAATTCGGCGGCTACGGTAACGAATTCCACTACATTACGGTCGAATATCACTTGACTTTCTTTTTTCATATCTTCTTGCCATTTTGGAATGCAAAGATAATGCAAACCAAATACAAAACTTTCATACTCGTATGAAAAAGTTGTGTAGAGGTTACGGGCAGTCTCCGTTTTTATTCTTTTTTCACGACATGCTATTCTGTTTCTCTCGGTTTTCCGCGGTTCTCAATGACCGGTTTGTGAAGGGTTCGTATATCATTTCAAAGTAAAGATAGGCTTTTCTTTTCACATGTTGCGTGTTTTTCATAAATAAGAAAATCTCTATATCAACCTTCGGAATGGGTGATATAGAGATTTTTTATCATCGTTTTTTAGATAGATTCTGATCAGCAGGTAGAGATTGTGGGTTAATTCAGTATCACTCCGCTATTGTCTGTCGGGTTTTGGGTTAGAGTACCCGGGTAAGCATTAATGGCATTCTGTGGAATGTAATAAGTTACACGGTAATCTGCGGCTAGGATTTCTTCGTCCTGTCTATGCGGTCCCGGATACTGGCGTTTTAAGGACTTGCCGTTGCGGAATACATCATAACTGCGTTCTGCCTGGTAGGCCAATTCCAATTGGCGCTCCTTGTCTATCCTGTCACCGGCGTTGTTTGCATCCAGTGATGCATATCCGGCTCCCGGAATGGATCGCTCCCGAATCAGGTTCAAGTCTGACAGCGCTTTATCGTATTGCCCTAATTTGGCATAAGCCTCCGCACGGTTCAGATAGATTTCACCTAAGCGGCTGATGATGGGTGAATGGAGATGTGAATCTTCACCCTCACGAGAACATTTGGTGATATAGAACTGCGGATATACGCGGTTTAAGGATATGAAGTAGTCCAGCATTCCTTGATATGTTTTTCCGTTATAGTTGATCGAATACACTTCCTCTTCTTCATTTACAGGGGACAGTGTATAGGTGGCGCCTTCCGCATCTTTGCAAGTTACTGTAGAGCCACTGCACGTCGCTTCAAACTGTGCGTAGTTTGATACCGTTTCAGATTCTTCTTTGATAAATCTGAAAACCAGCTGATTACCCTCTTTATAGGTAGGCTCGATAAAGGCAGCGCGGGCATCTACAATTTTGTAATGGTCCGGACGCCAGTCATTGCGGCCTGTTTCGTTCAGCAGGTCAATGTATTTGGCGCTGGCAAACATTTCGCCCCATCCCATGCCACCGATGTTGGCGTACATGCCGCCTATACCGTAATAGTGGTCATAACCCGAAAACTCAGAAGCCACACGCTTGACTACGAAAATGGATTCGTCGTTGTTTTCCGGTTTCAGCGTGTTGTATTTCATGAAGTCTTCACGTCCCAGTAAATCGTAGTCACCAGACTTGATAACTTCGTCGGCATATTCTACAGCCAGCCTTGCATATTCCTGGTTCGGTTTTTCATAAGTACCGCTCATGTATAGATAAACACGGGACAGCATGGCTTGTGCGGCACCCTTGGAGGCGTATGCAGGACCTTTGTTGATTGTCATTAGGCTTTCGGCTTTCTTCAAGTCGTTGATGACCTGTTCATAGGTTTCTTGTACGGTGGCACGGTCTTCCAGAAAGAGATCTGTCATGATGTTGTCCGGAGTACCGTTTACGATGGGCACACCCAGATTCTTGTCCGGAGCCTGATAGTATGGCCGTCCATAAGCACGGACAAAATAGAAATAGAGCATGCCGCGCACATAGTAGCATTCACCCAACTGGTTGTCGATTTCTGCACTTTGTCCTTCTTTAATCATGTTGATGATGTTTGAGGCCTGTGCGATTCCTTTATAACCATAATCCCAGAAACTCTGGAGGCGGTAGTTGTTGGGGGTACGCGAGAACGAGATAAATTCATAGAACGCGTCGGTAGAGCTACCGCGGATCATCATGTTGTCACCTGCGTACTCACCACAGCGGTGCATGGGGTCCGACCAGGTTTTTAATTGTGCATATACTCCATTCATCAGGGCATCCAGGGATGCGGAAGGGTCGTTGGTTATTTGCTCAGCAGCCATAGAACCGTATGGCAGTCTTTCAATGTCGCAGGCAGTCAGCGCTGCTGCCGCGAATACGATGGTTAATATCTTTTTCATTACTTGTCTTTCTTTTTTGGGGTTAGAATGTAACATTTAGACCGAACATGACTCTGCGGACGGACGGATATATCCCCGGGCCGGCAGTTCCCATAACAGCACCGTCAGAGGCCGGAACTTCAGGATCTACTCCGGAGTAGTCTGTTATGGTAAACAGGTTTTCGCCTGATACGGAGAAGCGCAGGCTTTGGATGCCATAGCGTTTCAGATCGAGGTTGTAACCTAAAGTCAGCGAACGCAGTTTCAGATAGTCGCTGTCTTCCAGATAGCGTGAAGAGGCGGAGTTGCCTTTGTCTTGGTTATTGTATTTGGCTACCGGATGTGTTGCGATGTCACCCGGTTTCTCCCAACGGCTCCAGCCTTTTTGCAACTTCATTTGGTTACGGTCGGTGTATGTACCGTCGGAATCGTATTCCTGGCGTGAATAGTTATAGATTTGTCCGCCCATGGAATAACCGAATACTGCGCTCAGGTCAAAATTCTTCCAAGTCAAAGAGGTAGAGAATCCACCGAAGATTTTAGGATTGGAGGTTCCAAGCTTGTAATAATCGGCTTTCGAGTAATCCGAAGTGGTTACTTTCTGTCCGTTTTCATCATCCATATACCACATGGGAGCACCATTTTCGGGGTTTACGCCCGCCCATTCCTTGCCATAATAAGTGTCGATGGGCTCACCTACTTCCAGGCGTCGGTTGATAGTGCCGGCAATGGTACTTCCGTCGCTGATGATTACAGGAACCACGGCATAGCTGCCGTCAGCTTGTTTCTGCGAATAGAGGTCTCTTAACTCATTTTTGTTATGGGCTATGTTGAATTCTACATTCCAGTTTAAATCTTTGTTGCGGATGATGTCACCGCCCAAAGAGAACTCAAAACCTGTATTACGCATTTTACCGATATTCTTGTAGATGGAGGTTACACCGGTCAAGCCTGTAACAGGTACATTGTAAATGATATTGTCGGTATTCTTGATGTAATAATCAAAAGTCATGTGCAGGCGGTTGTCGAAGAAGGCTGCATCCGCACCGATACCGGTGGTAAATGTCTTTTCCCAGGTAAGATCCTCGTTACCGATTACGGAAATCAAGGCTCCGGCCTGTGTGTTGTAACTTGAAGATACGGAATACAGGTCATATTGCGGATAAAGAGCCCCCGGACGGTTACCTACAGAACCGTAGGACGCGCGTAGTTTCAGGTTGTCTACCCAGTCGGCGTTGAACCACTCTTCGCGGTTGATGATCCAGCCGGCACTGACCGAGAATAGATTGCCGTATTTGGCGTTGGTCCCTAAGTTGGAAGCTCCGTCACGACGGAACATTACTTCTCCTAGATATTTATTGTCATACGTGTATTTCCAGTTGGTGAAGTAAGATTGCACAGCCCATTCGGTACGTGCACCTCCTATGGATTCGGGGACGGAAGTGACGTCCATTACCTGGAAGCCCGGAATGAAGCCGGTACCGTTTCCGGCAAAAGTCTTGGCGGTATAGTCTTTGAACTCGTAAGATACGTGACCGTTGATGGAGTGCTTTCCGATCAATTTGCTGACCATCAAGTTCTGGTTGGTATAGCGTCGTACCACTTCGCTGCGATATTCATATAAACGTCCGTTCACACCGGAACCGGCGTTTGAACGTGGGTCTGTGTAGCTATGGCTGGAATAGGTGATGAGTCGGTAGTTGTTTACGGAAGTAAATTTAAGCCAGTCTGTTATCTGGACATCGAAGTCGAGATTACCCATGAATTCATAGTTGGTGGACTCACCATAGTTACCATAACTATAATCCAGCAAATAGTTGGTGTTTTGCGCATTGACCCATCCGCTGTAGCGATGAGGCACCAATTCGCCGTTTTCATCGTATGGACTGTCCCACGGCAGCATGGAGTACATGGCTGTAACGGAATATTGCTGGTCGTAAATGTCACGGCGTGAACCGCTTAATGAAGGTTTGATGGTCAACCACTTATACGGCTTGTAGCTGGTACGCATACGGAAGCTGTATCGGTCATAGTCGTATCCTTTCACGGCGCCTTTTTCATCATAGTAGCCTATGGAGAAATAGGACTGGAGCTTGTCTGTACCTCCGGAGATCGCTATGTGGTAATCTTGCGTGAATCCGGTCTGAGTGGCTAAGTCCCACCAGCTGAAATTACTGTTCCGCAATTCCGGATTCCAGCGGGTAAATGCTATCTCATTGGCGTTTTGGAAAGAAGCATAGTAATCGTACAACTCGGCGCCGTCCATGACTTCAAGGTTACCGTTGTTTACGGTGCTGATACCCATTTTGACTGACGCGTTTATATTCAATTTCCCTTCACGTCCTTTTTTGGTAGTTACCACGATTACACCGTTGGCTCCTTCGGAACCGTAGATGGCGGTGGAGGCTGCGTCTTTCAGAACAGTCATGCTTTCGATGTCTGCCGGGTTCAAGTCGCCGGCGCTGCTACCTACAATAACACCGTCGATGACCCATAACGGTCGTGTGCCGCCACTCAACGAGGCTTGTCCGCGGATAACGACGGCACCGCTGGATCCCGGTTGTCCGGATCCCGGAGCGACATACACTCCCGGTACTTTACCGTTCAGCATGTTTTCTACAGAGGGAGTAGTGATGTCCTTTAGCTTGTCGCTTTTTACGGTACTCATAGCTCCTGTCAAACTTTCTTTGCGCTGTGTGGTATAACCTACTACTACGACTTCGTCTAATGTTTCAGAGTCTTCTACCAGTTTGATGACCTGTGTCCCCTCTGTTGCTTTCGTTTCCATGCTCTTATATCCTATATAAGATATAACGAGAGTAGAACCTATCGATGCGTTCAGTTCATATTCACCGTCTAAATTTGTAATGGTACCATTGGTGGTACCTTTTACCAATACATTGGCTCCGATAATAGGTTCTCCATTATTGGCATCAAGAATTTTTCCTTTGATTTTTGTGGTCTGTTGTGTGATGGCAGGTAGTAAATCTACCGGGTCTGTGGGAATGGCGAACGATGGAATAGACATCATCCCAAAGACACCTGCTAGCAAGGTGTACTTGCCGGTCTGGGTTAATCTTTTAATTTTCATAAGTCTTTCTTAAGGTTAATAAATGCGTAATCTTTTGATTATTAATAAGGAATGAATGGAATGGAAAAGTTCCAAAAGGACTTGGCTTATTCATCACAAAGGCTGTGGCGAGGGAGAGGTTTTGTTCCTTTTCTATTTTTCTATCGCATTTTCTACCTTATATATACCGGACGGATAGGAATTTAATAATATGACTCATCAAAATGTTTATGTTTTTTTTAAAGGAGAAAGGTGAATTTGCGATTGATTTATATTTTTTTGTGAAAGAAAGATTAATATTTAAAGAATATCATTATATTTGCCCCGATAATTAAAAGGAATGAATAAGCCAAGTCCTTTTGGGACTATCTCTATAATTTGATTCATTTCGATAAGTTGCCACTTTAATTTTGTCCTCCTTTGAAAGATTGTTCATGAAGTTTTGTTTCAGAAATGAATATCCTTGAATGGTTCGTTGTTTTAGGTTTATTCGGCTAACTGTGCGCTGAGGTCATTTCGGATGAACGTAATGGTATGTAAAATCGTCTTTTTACCTAAACTTGTAAAGACGAAAAAATGTGTTGGCAATGGACAACATAATAAGAAAGATAAAAACATACTATCCTGTGTCGGATGATTCTTTGAACGCCTTGGCGGGGTGTTTTGAGTAAATGGAAACTGTCGCCAGCATAGCCGGCGACAGTAGAATATTATGAAGAATTTGTTGTATGGCGTTTTACAGTTTACCTGTCTCCAAGTTAGTCAATATCGGAATCTTCACCGTACCGACCCTCTTCTGTATCTTTTCGTTCAATTGGTCGAAGATAACGATTTCGTTTATACCTTTCTTTAACCATACACCGGGAACGAACAAAGTCTGCTGAGGCCCTACCTGCCAATAACGTCCAATATTGATACCATTGACAAAGACGATGCCTTTGCCCCAATCTTTCATATCAAGAAAAGTATCTCCGGTTTCTTGCAAGGTAAATGTACCTTTATAGAGGGATGGCTTGCCGACCAAGGCATTTGCACTGCTCCCCATAATCGATGTTACGGTGTTCGCAGGCATTTTTTCAAATTCCGGAACTTCGCTCATGGGCAGCTTCGTCATTTCCCATTCGCCTTCTATAAAGTTGTCGTCAATCTTTACGGGACTGATGATTCCTTTGTTGTTGTGTACTATTTCCGAACCGTAGTTAATGCGTCCCATATTTTCTACTAAAATTTCTAAATTGCCGTTGAACGGAATTTCAATATCCATTGAATATTTTTTGTTGTAACGGTTCAGACGACCGACAAACTCCCCGTCCACATATACCGTAGCGTAATCGCGCAATCCTTCTATGGTTAGCTTGCCGCTGATGGGCTGATTGAAGTGACGTCTGTAGAGCACATAGCCATAGCCCTGATTCAATTCTTCGAATGTCAACGGTTTATCGCCTTGTACGGCTTCCTGTGTTTCAGTTATGGCGAGCAAGTCGGCCACTTGCTGTAGTTCGATGGAAGGTATCTCTATGAGCGGGAATGCTTTCGGCGCTTCGGGCAAGGGATAATCTACATGTCTTTTTATTACGTTACGGATTGAATCGAATTTCGGGGTCACCCATCCCGCTTCACTGATAGGAGCATCGTAGTCATAGCTGGTAAGGTCAGGCTGAATGTCATGCTTCTTGTCATAGTTGGCACCGCTGGTAAAGCCGAAATTGGTTCCGCCATGCACCATGTAGTAATTGAAAGATACACCATTTGCTAGGTATTTCTCGGTCTGACGGGCTATGGTTGATGCTTTAACCTGTGGGTGAGGTTCGCACCAATGAGCTAGCCATCCGGGATAAAATTCGGCTACCATATAAGGCCCTTGCCCGCCATTGTACTGGTTCACGACCTTCTTCAGATTTTCAATGTTGTTTTCACCATTGGCTGTAGGCAAAGCGCCCGGTACATAACCGCCTTCAAATAACCAGCTGCCATCGGAAGTAAACATAGGTACATCAAATCCAACTTCCTTCAGTTGCTTGATGATTTTAGCGTTATAAGCGCGATGCTCTTCCAAAGTAATGTCTTTTCGTTGGGATACGTAAGAACCGAACTCGTTCTCTCCTTGTACCATGATAATAGGACCACCTTGAGTGATTTGTAGTTTGCCTACCTCCTTATACAACCGTTCCAGATATAATTTGGTATATTTCAAGAATTGTTCATTGTCACGTCGCAGTTCCATGCCTTCCACATTTTGCAACCACCAGGGATAGCCGCCGAATTCCCATTCGGCACAAACATAAGGACCGGGACGAAGGATTACCATCAGTCCCTCTTCTCCGGCAATACGGATATATTCCGCCAAGTTACGGTCACCGCTGAAGTCCCATTTCCCAGGCTCCGGTTCATGTAGATTCCAAAATACGTAAGTCGCCACGGCATTTAATCCCATAGCTTTCAACATCTTCATACGATGCCGCCAATATTGATGCGGAATACGTGCGTAGTGCATTTCTCCGGAAATAATCCGGATAGCCTTTCCGTCATAAACAAATTGTCCTTCTTTGACTTCAAAACGGTGCTTGTTGCTGGATTGCGCAGTAAAGGTGAAAAACATGCTAAGCAGCAAGAATAAAAACGTGTATTTCTTCATAACTTTTTTGAATTGGATTTATGTATTTCTTTGATTCTGATTTTTGTACTCTGAAATTATTGAGCTAATCTTTTATAACGGCACAAAGCCTCCAGAAAATAGTAGTCGGCATATACCAACGGCTTGTCTATCTCAGAACGATGCGGAAGACTTCCTACACTATGTTCCAGCAAGAAACAAGCATTGCCGCCTATTGGGGCCATATAAGCAGGAGAAGCCAGACTGTGGAGCATCTTTACGGCTGTTTTCACATACTTTTTCTTACCCGTAAGTTCGCCTAGTTCAAACAGTGCGGAACATGTAATGGCCGCCGCCGACACATCTCTCAGTTCTTCGCCTGCATATTGTGCTGCATACGATTCACCTTCGGGCATATACCCTTTCTTTCCGGCATTGAAATCCCAGGCTGGTATCAGGTCCTCAGGCAGTTGTTTTAAGAAAACCTTTACCGCCTTTTCCGCAGCCGACAGGAATTTCTTGTTTCCCGTCTCACGATAGACCATAGTATAGCCGTATATCGCCCACGCTTGTCCGCGCGACCAAGTAGAATTGTCGCTGTAGCCTTGACAAGTAGCTTGATTCAAAACCTTTCCGCTCAAAGTGTCGTAGTTCACCACATGATAAGTGGTGAAATCTTTGCGGAAGTGGTTTTTCAGCGTACTCTCCGCATGTGTCACGGCTACGTTGCGATAACGGTTGTCACCCGATACACGGGAAGCGTAAAACAGCATTTCCAGATTCATCATATTATCTATGATGACGGGATAAAACCATTCGGTGGTTCCATTCCAAGCCTTCCGGTAGTTCCACGATTTAATGGTGCGTGTCCGTTCGCTGAAACGGGATGCCAGCGAACCGGCACTTTCGACAAGAATATCCTTGTATGAAGGCTCGGAAGCCAGACGCTCGGCGTTGCCATAGCTGCAATACATCATGAATCCCAGGTCATGATGTCCGGTAAATGTTTTCAGCCGTTCCAGCGAAACAGTCCATTTTCGTGCTTCCGTTTTCCACTTTGGATCTCCGGTCAGTTCATACAGATACCAAAGACTGCCGGGGAAGAAGCCCGGAGTCCAGTCGTACATGCCGGTAGTAACTAGCTTGCCTTGTTCGTTCATGGTGCGCGGATAATTACGTCCATTCGGTTCGCCAATCAATTGCAGCATCTTTTCGGTTTGCGCAACCGCAAATTCCGTACACTCTTTCAAGAAATCATTCTTCGGCTTGTTTTGTGCCTTTAAGGACATGGATTGGAAAGAGAGCAAGCCAAGCAATAGTAAGGATGAAAATAATGTTTTCATTTCGATAGTAATTTATTGTTTGGATAAAAATTCACTTTGTTTTCTTTTTACTTGTTAAGAAAAGTGTTCAGCCTTTTAATGTCCTCGCCCAAAGTGGAGGCGTTAATCTTTTTGTAAGCAAAAGGCTTTAACAACTTTTCAATGCTCTTGGCATAACGGGGATTTTGCTTCAGCACTTGTATCTTCTCAAATATCTGTATCCCCTCCACCAGTTTTTCAAAGCGGACAGACGATTGGTTGTCAGGATACATGATATAAGTATCTCCTGCCGCCCATGTGTGAAAGCGGGTATCGACTTCCGGCGATTCCACCCAGCTGTTGTATGCCCAGCGTAGGTAGCCGTCCACTCCACGTTCTGCAGCTATCGGACCGAAAGCGGATGCCTCTACCGGTTGTGAGAAAGTAAAAGTGTTGGGCCATGACTCCGTGCAGCAAGTATAGAAAGTCGTTATCTTTCCTTGTTGGCGACGTGCATCCACCACTCCGTCGGGATATTGGGCATCGTAGGCGATGCAGAGATCGAACAGTTCGTCTTCAAGTTCGGCATGATAGTTTCCGGCAAGTGATATTTTATAGTCAGGATCAGCCTTGCGGATAACTCTTAAAGCTGCCTTCATACTCTCTGTAGGACGTTCGTCCATGGCGATGATGGTATGTTCGAACCAGCCTTTTGCTTTCAGATGAGCAGCAAAAGCAGATAACTTGTTTACCCAATAGTCATCGAACTCGGGTTTGTTTACATTCATCTTCTTGTCCACCATGGAGTTGGTCGCTTGGTCGTAATAGCGGAAGGAGAGTTCCCAGGGAATGACGGAATAACAGTAGATGTAAGGACCTACGCCACACTGTTGCATAAATTCCACCCAACGATCGAATACCGTGAAGTCGTACATCCACGTGCCGTCTGCTTTCTTTATTTCGGTAATCATGTTTTCAAAATAGTCGTAAGTCTGTCCGTTCCAAGGTTTGTGGGTAATGGAAGCGGTGATGCCGCGTTGTCCGGCACGTGCTAGCCGCTGCATAAGCGGGCGCATGGCTTCGAAGTGTTCCCGGCTCCACAAAGGTACGTTTGTTACGCGTGCCACCGCAAAGGGATTCTGCCACAAGTCCAGATGGAATTTGCGCTCTTCGGGCAGTGCCATTGTACGATTAATCACCCGGATTGTAAACGGAAGTATGCTGCATTCCCTACCTTCGCATTCCACTCTTATCCTGCCTTTGTAAATGCCGGAAGCCGCATCGCGCGGCACGTCAAAAGTTATCCACGCCGGACGTACGGTACGCGCCTCATAGTACAGTGTGCGTATAGGCTCTATGCGATCGGCAACGAGGGCGGAATCAAATAAAGTCTTGTCCGGACGATAACCGCAACCGCCGCCATCCTTGTTCAGTTCATCGGTCATCACATAGCGCATGAATCCGGTGGTTTGTTCATCCGTCCAGCGGCATCCTTCCTGCTCTTCCACTTCAAAACGCAGGTTGCCTTCTTCTTCTCCCGACCATACCAGGAACTTGGCATGCAGGCGTTCGCCACGCCAGGCGGTCAGGGTCAAGCCCTTTGAGAGTTTACTGCTTATGGGGCAGATGAACTTGTCTGTTTGCAGATTGGCGTCTCCCCAGGCGGCCTGTAGGTTCTTGGAGGTTTTGTTCCATGCCGGGTCGTCGGCATGAGGAACACCCGATTCTGTCACATCTTGTGCCATTGTACTCCCTGCCAAAAGTGAAATAAAGAGACAGGCACAAAAAGAAAGGAAATGTTTTTTCATTGGATATAGTTATTTTTAAAGTAGGTATTGCATGTTGGGTAAAAACTCCATTCCGTCAAGGGAGGAATCACTTCCCCGTCTGTCGGCTTTGCGAGAGAGAAAGCGGGGAAATATTCCGATAAAAGAAAGAGTAACGCAAATTTCATGATATTATTTATTTTCTACACTCACTTCCGTCAGCACATTGATGCCGTAGCGACCTCCTTCAGCCACAGTCCATGTCGTATTCCCGTTGGCGCAACGGATGGCATAACGGGAATCGTACATCAGCCGTTCCGAAGCATCGGCTATCCACAATCCCAGTCTATACTTGCCGGAAGCCATATTTTCGGGCAGATTGCATGTCAAGGAAATGGTATGAAGCAAAGGCTTGCATTCGGGGTCGGAAGGGTCGAACGGTTGCCAATCTATCGGATTCACCAATGCGGCATCCAGTTCCGTCACCCGTCCGGTATTATCTATCAGTACGGGGTGTATCGTATGTTCACCGAATACGGTAGCGAAGCCCCTATTTATCAAGGTCAGTTTCATCGGATTTTCCTTTCCGGTTTTCAGTGCAGCAGGCATTTGCAAAGATTGCAGTTCAAGGCGATAGCCCAAATGGTCGCGTACGTAGTCAAACACATTGCGTTCTGTCCGGCTGCCGTCTTTCAGACGGAAATATCCGGCAGAGACGGGCATGTTGTATTTCTTCAGAGAATCTTCGTTAATCATCGTTTCCTTCCACACCATCATGGAGTAACGCGGAGGATTGTTCTCGTCAGACTGATTGTTGGCATGTTGTTCTTTGTAGTTATGTATCACGCTGAGTGATGTGAAATGCTGCAAGAAAAGCCGGCGTGCAGCCTGCATACCGTCGATAATCCATCCTGCCGAAGGGCTGTCGGGGTCGGCACCCACGCTCCAGAATCCCCAAGGCAGCTCACCATCTACCACTAAGTAGGGTGATTCTTTTACTATCTGGTTAAAGTGGGACGTGCCCTCGTGCATGTCGCCATCCCAGCGGTCGGGGCGGATTACGATGAAATCGTCATGGAAAGAGATGCGCTTATAAAGTTCCGGTTTGTCCTTCAGTATATTCTTATATTCAGGCACACGCACTTGTACATTCTTTTCCTGCGGAACCACGTCAAGCAGTTTCTCAAGAATGGCACGTTTGGCTTCAAGTGAGTTTTCCAACCCATGAATAGAACTGTGCCACTCTCCCCAAGCACCTATCAAGCCGGCCTGTACCACCAGAATCAAGTCTTTGTTGTCCTGAAGTATCGGTTTCAATTGGTCGAGATGCCGTAATATCTGTTCGGCGGTAGGTCCTATGGGAGAACGTCCCATAAAGTCTTTTTCGTAAGCAAAACGGAGTACGCTCTTCTTGCCTTGACGACGCAGTTCGTCAAAATAGGCTTGCATGGTAGCAAAATCGTTTTCCGTTAATATTTTGTCGGCAAGAAAGGTTAGGTAGAAATAGCTTTGTGAAAGCGATACGCTGTCTGAAGCATATTTTTCCGAGAGTTGTGCCAACTGTTTCGCAGGCTTATCCTTATCCAAAGCCACGTCCAAGGCAGTTTCAAGTCGAAACCCTCTTCCGGGGTTATAGAGTCCGCATGTGCCTTGGGGAGCATCGGCACAGATGCCTTCGAACTTTATCGTCCGTTGTCCGTTACCACAACTGATTGCCAACAGGCAGAACACAGCGACACATACGCTGCCATATATCCTTTTTATTGTCATAATCGTTTTTCAGGTTATTAGATGCCATATCCTGCAATGAATTTCCAAAGATAAGAGAAAAAATGTTGCAAGGAAAATTGGATACGGTTTATTTGTGAATTAATGAATACAAATAAAGTCCGGTATGTATTACACACGCCGGACTTCTATTAAGCGAAATACAGATATGATTATTCTTTGTTTTTAGAATCTACATTATCAGAATCCCGGGTTTTGCACAATCTTTCCTTGACCGTCGCGGATGGTAGCCACCGGAATGGGCAGAAGTTCATATACATACTTTCCGTCTTCCATACGCTGCACGTTAGTGGTGGAATAACCGGCATATTCGTTCTTCTTGATGGCCATTTCGACATAGCGACCATGGCGGATGAGGTCTTGACGGCGTACACCTTCCATGTAGAACTCGTGTCCGCGCTCTTCAAGCAGCTTGTCGAGGTACTTATCTACCGTGCCGATTTCATCATCGGTGAAAGCAGGCAATTTGCCGTGTGCCAGCGGTCGTTGTAGTGTGCCAAAGTCAGCGTGGTGTTCCAGTCGAAGTCACGCGTCTGGATGTTGGCTGTGTTCAGTGTAAGTTCAAAACCGCTACTTTGTGTAGAACCGGCGTTATCGGCAATATTGCTGATTTCATTATAGAACGGAAGTGGTGCAGGAAGTGTTTACCACTTTTTGGGAGAAGCGTGAGTCGTTGCTCGTCAACTCGTCGCTCAGTGCATATCTTTTCCGCATGGTTTACCACCGAGTATTGAATAAGTTTGCCAAGGAGGATGCCATGCACCGCGCCGACGAACGTTTCTGCCAGGATATGAACGATCTTTTTTATGATGAAGAGCCCTTCAGCCTTGAAGAATTGCAGCAACGCATTGAGGCTGCTTTGGCATCCTTGCCGGAAACTTATCGCGAAGCGTTTATGCTCTATCGCATACAGGGCTTGGAGTGCAAGGAAGTAGCGGCACGGTTGGGAGTGTCCGACAAGCTGGTGTACTACCGTGTGCAGCAAGCCGTAAAACTGTTGGAGCATAGTCTGAAAGATTATTTGCCGCTGGCATTGTTGTTGCTCTCAACACACGTAAACTATAGTCATTCCCTTTAGCCGATTCTGTGTTATCCCAAGAAACTTTGAATTAGATGATCTTTTAAAGAACTCATTCGCACATTCATATACTTTCATCCGCAAAAGATAGGCTTTTCATTGCCAGAACATCTGTTTTTCATTATCTTTGCATCTGCAGTTTGTGATTGTGCACAGATGTGAGACTCCTTTTTCATATCAGTGAAGAAGAAGTATCTCAACCATGAAGAGGCTGTTCCACACCTGTGCACAGTTCTTGTTGTTAAGGACTTCAGGGCAGACGCATTATACTTTTTACTATATTAGTTATGTCATTTCATGTTTTAT
>ERZ840096.505-NODE-505-length-57061-cov-4.114883_pt1 | contig 57061 bp, 48 predicted proteins | sample MGYA00519878_ERZ840096 | MGnify/ENA primary metagenome ERZ840096 (study PRJEB31850, sample SAMEA3708865) | human gut metagenome | biome: human gut; feature: human-associated habitat; material: faeces | place: China | collected 2014 ...
TTGGCTGTTTTTTCGCTTACGCTTAAACAATCCATTTATTGTCCAAGGTGTCTTTTATAATCGTCTGCGTTATTCAATTTACAAGATACAGCGTGCTGACCGCACTCGCGGTTAGCTTGCTCAGTATATCACGCGCTCTGTATTTTGTCAAGAACTTTTTTCGTCCTTTTTCATTTTCCTTTGCACGCAATTTGCTTTCGCTGCTGTCTCTCTCGAAACAGCTTGCATATATTACCACGCCGCCTTCCCTTTGTCAAGCCCAAATTCGACATTTTCTGAAAAAATTTGGAAGCCTCCGGAGAGGCTTCCAAATTCACTTGTTTTCTTATTCCGCGTCGTCGATCAGGCCGTAGCCCCCATCGTTTCTGCGGTACACCACGGCAAAGCTCCCGCCGTTGTCCTCGTCACGGAACGCAAAGAAATTGTGCTCCAGCAGGTTCATCTGCATGACCGCTTCTTCACGGGTCATGGGCTTGAAGTAGAAGCTCTTGACTTTCGTCAGGCTGAGATCGTCTTCCTCCGTCTCCGGAACGAAGCTGGTCTCCTCCTGCACCGTGCGGGTGAAGGCATCCTGACGCAGACGGCGGGCGAGCCGGGTCTTGTTCTTGCGGATCTGACCCTCGATGGTGGCGACGGCGGCGTCGATAGACGCGAACATATCCGAAGTGCTTTCACTTGCCCGGAACCAGGTTCCCGCACCGTGAACGGTGAGTTCCACGTTGTTCTGGTTCTTCTCTACAGAAAAGACGATGAGTGCTTCCGCATCCTCCTCAAAAAAGCGCGCCAGCTTCATGACCTTTTTCTCGGCATAAGCGTGGACATTCCCGGGAAGCTTTACTTTTTTCTCACTGTACTGGAATTTCATATGCGGCAGCTCCTTTCGTTTCACCGATCTTTCGGTGTAAGGATACTATACCACATTTTCTTCATTCCGACAAGGGGCGGCCGGGTTTTCATTTATTCAGACACGTAGCGGAATACCGCGCCGTCCGGCAGAGCTTCGCCCACGAAGTCGGAAGACCCGCTTCGGACAAATACAATTGTATCGTTATCCGGAACCTGGAATATCCAGACATTTCCCCCATTGTCCGCCCGCAGCCTGACCTTTCCGTCCAGCTGGACAGTCCCGGTATACGCGAATGACATCCTCGGATCCATTCCGAAGACAAACCGTATCTTTTCCCCGGACATATCAAAGTGGATAGCCGGGGCATTCCCGCTGCCGTCCTCCGTTACCATGCGGTAAGTTCCCTCGGAAATCCCACACACCGTTTTGCTGCGAAGCAGTAGGAAACAAGCGGCTACTGCCAGTATCACCCCTGCACACAGAGCAATCTTAATCGTCCGCTTCATCTTCATCGTCCAGCAGCTCCGCCATGGTCAGATTGTAAACCGCCTCCGCCTTCTTTTCGAACAGCTTGCCCAGACGCACGGCCTGCCGCTGGTTGGGCGCCAGCAGCTCCAAGGTCATCAGGTTTCCCATTTCGTCATCCAGCGCCATAACAACGGAATAATCTCCGCCGTCTCGCGGAATGATCTGGGTTTTCACGAAGCTGGAACGGCGGATCTGACGGTTGAACCGGTTGACGGCGTTGTCCGCCCGGCATTTGACCGTGTAGGCGATGGAATCCTCCGTCAGAGAGCCGTCCGCCTTGCCCTTGTCCGTGATCTCATAGCAATCGTTCTCCACCTGCTTCAGATGGCCGGACTTCACCATTTCAGGAATCGCGGTGCAGACGTCGAAATAGCTCAGGCAGTCGTCCTGATAGCATAGCTCATAAATCTGCTGCATATTCACGGGATAGTTGACCCTGGCCATTACGAACAGGATCAGCACCTTCACGTCCATCATATCATGGATAAATCCAAGTCTCTGCATACGCTTCACCCCTTTTTCTTTCATTATACAGAAAAGTTCCGAAAAATCAAGCACCAGCAGAGAACGCCCTGCATATTCTGGCAGGAAGGAGTGATGCCGATGGATGGCAAACGGCTTTACTGCGCCGGCGGCACAGCGGCCGCCCGCTATGCCGGAGAATATCTGGGAAATTTTTACATTGATCTGGCCGAGCGCCCCGGCTCTGACGTGGGCGCGGTACTGCTGGACATTCCCAGCTTCGCGCCGGATGGGACGCTTCGCATGGGGGGAAGTGTGGAAAATCTGCTGGCGCAGCTTCCGCCGGACGTGACGGTCTGCGGCGGAAATCTTGACCACCCGGCGCTGGACAATTACCGGTGTATCGATTTTTTGAAGGACGCCCAGTATCAGGCGGAAAACGCCTACATAACCGCCGAATGCGCCGTGGAGATCGCCCTGTCCTACCTGCCCATGACCCTGCGGCAGTGTCCCGTGCTGGTAATCGGCTGGGGACGCATCGGGAAATGCCTGGGGCAGATTCTCCACGCCCTGGGGGCTGACCTGACCGTCGCAGCACGGAAGGACGCCGACCGCGCCATGTGCCGGGGGCTGGGCTACGCCGCGGTGGATACCGCCCGGATGGCGGAGACTTTGGGCAAATACCGCCTGATTCTCAACACCGCGCCGGAAAGGCTGCTGACGAAAGAACAGCTCGCCCAGTGCCACCCCGACTGCGTGAAAATCGATCTTGCGTCCAGAACCGGCATGGAGGGCGATTCCGTCATCGTGGCGCGGGGCCTGCCGGGCGTCCACATGCCGGAAAGCTCCGGTCGTCTGATTGCGGAAACCTACGTTCGTTTGTGCAGGGAGGAATCGTAATGGAAATCGGATTTGCCGTGTGCGGCTCGTTTTGTACTTATTCTATTGTGTTCCCCGTTATGGAGCAGCTCAGCCGGGAGCATCACGTGACCCCCATTTTCTCCGACGCCGCTTATAGCGTTGACAGCCGCTTCGGGACGGCGCGGGAGCATATCGTCATGGCGGAAACCATCTGCGGCACGCCGCCGCTGCACACCCTTGCCCAGGTGGAGCCGGTGGGGCCGAAAAAGCTGTTCGACATCCTCATCATCGCCCCCTGCACCGGAAATACCCTGGCAAAGCTCGCCCATTCCATCGCCGACACCCCGGTGACCATGGCGGCAAAAAGCCACCTGCGCAACGGCCGTCCGGTGCTCATCGCCGTATCCAGCAACGACGCGCTGGCGGGCGCGGCGGAGAATATCGGCAGGCTCCTCGCCCGGAAGCACTACTATTTTGTCCCCTTCGGGCAGGACGACGCTGTGAAGAAGCCCACCAGCATGGTCGCGGACTTTGCGATGATTCCCCAGGCCATGACGGAAGCGCTGGCGGGGCGGCAGATTCAGCCGATTCTTTTATAAATCTTTCTTGCATTTTGCGGGAATATCTGGTAGAATAAGAATCGTCAGAATGGTACGCAAACCAGCATCACATCGGAAGCCTTGTTCCACACCCCGGCGGCGGCTACTCCTGCCGGGAACGTCACAGTCAGGAGGAAACCATATGGGTAAATTGATCGTTCGAATTGCGTCTCTGCTGCTGATCGCGGCATTTCTGCCCACGGCGGTTCTGGCCGCGGAATGGAATCTGGAAAACGGCAGCATTGAGATCACCGCCACCGCAAATGCCAAGGGCGGCACGACCCAGACCGTCTCTCAGGGAGGAAGCAGCGCAGAGGACAGCAACCCCACCATCACCAGCAATGGGACGGAGACCAAGAACACCATCACCATCAAGGCGGATGACGGTACCACCGCCAATGTGACCATCAAGGACATCAATGTCAGTGCTTCCTCCGGTAATGCCGCGATCAAAACCGAGGGCAAGGGCAACGTCAATCTGAACGTGGAAGGCATCAACACTGTTTCCAGCGGCGATAAGCACGCCGGCGTGGAAAAGGCCAATGACGGCAACCTGACCATCGGCTCCGAGAGCGGAGAAGGAGAGCTGACCGCCAATGGCGGGCATGGCGGTGCTGGCATCGGCGGCGGCTATGAAGGGAGCGGCAGCGATATCACCATCACTGGCGGGGAGATTACCGCCAACGGCGGAGGTGAGGCCGCAGGCATCGGCGGTGGCGTTTTAGGGAGCGGCAGTGATATCACCATCACCGGCGGAGAAGTCACCGCCAATGGCGGGTGGTGCGGCGCAGGCATCGGCGGCGGACCTAGAGGCAACGGCAGTGATATCACCATCTCCGGCGGGAAGGTTATTGCCAATGGCGGGTTGTGCGGCGCAGGCATCGGCGGTGGCTATAAAGGGAGCGGCAGCGATGTTACCATCTCCAAGGATTCCCGGGTGGAGGCTACAGGCGGAGATCCGTGCCTATTAGGAGGTTACGGTGCGGCCATCGGCGGCGGTGGATATAACACCGACACAGGTAATCAGGTTGACGGCAGTGAGATAGAACCGGACACCTCCGGGCTGTACACCACCGGCAAGGTGGAGCGGAAATCCGGCGACGGAACTGTCCTGGACACCATCGTCGGCACGGTATCCGCTTCCTCTGAAGAACCAGACAAGCGGGAGCCGCTCTACCGGGTACTCAACCTGGATGGCAGCAGCCTGAAGCACCAGGCGGAAACCGCGGATGGCGTTCTGACCCTGACGGCCAGTGCCGACGGTGCCATTCTCACCGGTACTCTCCGGGCGCTGGGCTATCTGCAGAACCAGGGCATTGAGAAGATCACCTTCACCGACGGCACCCACACGGCGACCATCGTTCTTGCCGACCTGATCGCCAAGGGCGAAGCCGAGGCCGTCTACGTCCTCACCCTGGGCGCGACAAACACCCTGACCCTGAACGGCGAAGCCATCGATTTCTAAACATGCAATGCGCCCCCGGTTCTGTCGAACCGGGGGCTTACATATATTATAGACTTTCAACTTCGTCCAGCCAAAGTCTTGCGCCGGCGTCGCTGGGCATCCGCCAGTCCCCTCTGGGGCTGAGGGTGACGGAGCCGACCTTCACGCCGTCGGGCAGGCAGCTGCGCTTGAACTGCTGGGTGAAGAACCGGCGATAGAAGGTTTTCAGCCATTTCTTGATGACTTTCGGCTCAAAATCTCCCGCGAACGCCCGACAGGCCAGGGTGTAGATTTTCGTGGGGCGGAAGCCGAAGCGGAGGACATAATACAGGAAAAAGTCATGCAGCGCGTAGGGGCCGACCAGATCCTCGGTGTGCTGGGCGATTTTCCCCTCAGCGTCCGGAGGCAGCAGCTCCGGGCTGATGGGGGTGTCCAGAATGTCCTGAAGCACCGCCCGGGAGGGGGCGAAGGCGGGCATTTCCGAAATCGCGTCGATCATCCAGCGGATCAGGGTCTTGGGGATGGAGGCGTTCACGCCGTACATGCTCATGTGGTCGCCGTTGTAGGTGCACCAGCCGAGAGCCAGCTCGCTCAAATCCCCCGTTCCCACCACGATGCCGCCGACGACACTGGCATAGTCCATGAGAATCTGCGTCCGTTCTCTGGCCTGAGAATTTTCGTAGGTGCCGTTGTGGACATTGGGGTCGTGGCCGATGTCGGAAAAGTGGAGGTTCACCGCGTCTTTGATGTTGATTTCCTTGCAGGAAATTCCCAGGGTGCGCATCAGCTCCCAGGAATTTTTGTACGTCCGGTCGGAGGTGCCGAAGCAGGGCATGGTCACGCCGCAGACCTCCGACGCGGGCCGCCCCAGCCGGCGCATGGCCTCCACGGACACCAGCAGCGCCAGCGTGGAGTCCAGTCCCCCGGAAATGCCGACGACCGCTTTCGCGCTGCCCAGAATGGCCAGCCGCTGTTTCAGCCCCGCCACCTGCATGTGGAAAATTTCCATGCACCGCCGGACGCGGTTCTCCTTCCCCGTGGGGACGAAGGGCAGTTTCGACAGCGGATAATCTACGCCGTCGCTGCGAAGCTCCGGGGCGTTGGTGTCTATCAGGACGGCGGGACGTGTCGGATTCTGCTGGGCGGCGTCCTTGAAGCCCTTGTTTTTCATCCGGTCGGCGCGGATTCTGCCCAGGTCGCAGTCGCAGACCAGCATATAGTCCGACGCGATGGGTTCTTCCGTTTCGGCAAGGAGCCTTCCGTCCTCCCCGATCAGGCTCTGGCCGGAGAAAATCAAATCCTGCGTGGACTCCGTGGAACCGGCGGAACAGTAGGCATAGACGCAGTTCAGCGCGGCGGACTGGTGCTGCACCAGCCCCCGGCGGTAGGCGCGCTTGCCGATGGTTTCGTTGGAGGCGGAGAGGTTCAGAATCACCTCCGCGCCGTTCAGCGCCAGAAACGTGGACGGCGGCAGGGGCGTCCACATATCCTCGCAGATCTCCACGCCCAGCAGCGTTCCGCCAACGCGGAAAACGGCTCTCGGGAGAACGGGGACAGGCTCGCCCAGAAGCTCCGCCATGTCCTCCGTCACCTCCGCCCCGGAGGAAAACCAGCGCTTTTCGTAAAACTCATTATAGTTGGGAATGTAGGTCTTCGGCACCAGGGCGTGAATCCTTCCCCGGGAAATGACGGCGGCGCAGTTGTACATCCGCATTCCCGTCCGGACGGGCAGTCCCACCGCCGCCGTTACGCCGGGGTGATTTTTTGTGCAGTCGGCAATTTTTCGGATTCCCTGCTGAACTCCCGTCCAGAGGGTGTCCTGAAAGAACAAATCCTGACAGGAATACCCGGTAAGCGCCAGCTCCGGGAACAGGACGATATCCGCCCGCTCCCCGTCGGCTTTTTCGATATAGGCGCAGATATCCTCCGCGTTCTTCGCCGTATCCCCCACCCTGACCGCCGGTACGGCGCAGGCAATTCTGATAAAATCCAGCATAGGAATTCCTCCCGATATTTTTCTGAGGGTATCATACCATACTCTTCCCGATTTGCCAAGAGAATATAAAAAACTTGCGGGGAAAGGCCATTTACCCTCCCCCGCTGTCTTTTGTTAGATTCCAGCAAGCTCAAGCAGCTTGTCCGCCAGATCCGTCTGCTCCCAGGGGCGGCTCTCAATGCCGAAGTGGCCGTGGGCGGCGGTGTCCGCGTAGATGGGACGGCGCAGGTCGAGCTTGCGGATGATTCCGGCGGGGGTCATGTCGCAGGTCTCCCGCAGAAGCTCCGTCATTTTCTCGTCGGAGATCTTGCCGGTGCCGTAGCTGTCCACCCGAAGGGACACCGGCTGGGCAACGCCGATGGCGTAGGCCAGCTGCACCTGCACCTTGGTTGCAAGACCCGCGGCAACCAGATTTTTGGCCATGTATCTCGCCATATACGCCGCGCTGCGGTCAACCTTGGTAGGATCCTTGCCGGAGAATGCGCCGCCGCCGTGGGAGAAATAGCCGCCGTAGGTGTCCACGATGATCTTCCGCCCGGTCAGGCCGGTATCGCCGTTGGGGCCGCCGATGACGAAATTGCCGGTGGGGTTGATGTGGATATGGGCAACGTTCTCAGCGTGGAAGCCGTAACGCTCCAGAACCGGGGCGATCACATTCTCCCGGACGTATTTTCTCAGCGCCTCGATTGGGAAATCCGCGCTGTGCATGATGGAGACGACCACGGTGTCGATTCCCACCACGTTGCCCTGCTCGTCGAATTCCACCGTGACCTGCGTCTTTCCGTCGGGGCGAAGCAAGTCCGTCTCGTGGACGCACTGGGTCAGGCGGCTGCACAGGGCGCGGCTGAGGGCTGCGGGCAGGGGCATCAGTTCCGGGGTCTGGGTGCAGGCGCCGCCGAACATCATGCCCTGATCGCCCGCGCCGCCAACCTCGTCGTTGGTTCCCAGAGCAATGTCGGCGGACTGGGTATGAATGCGGCACTGAATCTCCACCGTGTCGGCGTCAAAGCCGTCGCCGGGATACACATAGCCAATCTTCCGAATGGCCTCCCGGGCAACGGCGGCGTAGTCAACGGTGGCCTTCGTGGTGATCTCGCCGCAGATGATGCAGAAATTTGTGGTGACCATGGTCTCGCAGGCCACGCGGGAATGGGGGTCCTGCGCAAGGCAGGCGTCCAGAATGGCGTCGGAGATGGAGTCCGCTACTTTGTCAGGGTGTCCGTTGGTGACACATTCAGAGGTAAAAAGTCTTTTTTCCATTTTGTTTTTCCTTTCTTTCTATAACTAAACCTGAAAAAGAAAAACCGCACACCGAAGATTCGATGTGCGCTCCTATCGAATCCTCATCTTTCGTTTGCCGCCGGATTTGGCACCTTGTGTAAACAGGTTGCCGGGTTTCATCGGGCCGTTCCCTCCACCACTCTTGATAAGGCTTGTATGCAGTTCAACACTGTATTTTACACGATTTTCTAAAAAAGTCAAGCTTTTTGTTTACAAATCCGATATAGACATTTGAATGAATTGCTGATAGAATGGGGATACGTTTTTTATACTGAACTTTCATTATGATCTTTAGAAAAGATTTTAATCAGGAAATAGTATTAGGAGTTGAGTACCGTGAAAAATTTACGCAAAAAATTTGAGCTTTTCTGCTTCAAAAACCGGAATAAGGGCATCCCCAATCTGATGCTTTACATCGTCATCGGCACCGCCGTGGTCTACCTGTTCAGCCAGATGTCCGGCAACGCCCTTCTGTACAGCACCCTCCGATTTGACCGGACGAGCATTCTTCAGGGACAGGTCTGGCGGCTGATCACCTATCCCCTGACCTACAGCGCCGGGAACATTCTGCTCACCGCCATCACCCTGCTGTGCTACTACTCCCTGGGCAGAGCCATGGAAAATGTGTGGGGCACCCTGCGGTTCAACCTGTTCTACCTCACCGGTGTGGTAATGATGGACATTTACTGCATGATCTTCGGCGGTCAGGCCAGCGTCACCTATCTGAACCTGAGTCTGTTCCTCAGCTACGCCACGCTGTACCCCGACGCAAATTTTCTGCTGTTTTTCATCATCCCCATAAAGGCGTGGATTTTCGCGCTGGTCGATCTGGCGATGGTGCTGCTCAGTCTGTTTACCGACCCCTTCCCCTACAATCTGTTCTCCGTGATCGCTCTTGCCAACTATTTCCTCTTCTTCGGCAAGGACGTGCTGAACGTGATTCCCATGTCCTGGCGTGCCAATGCCAGCCGCCTGTTCCGCAGGAAGCCCAAACAGCCCAAGGCGAAGGTCATCCATTTTAACGCAGGCTCCTACGAAGCCTCCACCGCCACGCCGAAAGCCCCCTACACCCACCGCTGCACGATCTGCGGACGCACCGATGTGACAAATCCGGAGCTGGAATTCCGCTACTGCTCCAAGTGCAAGGGCTACTACTGCTACTGTCAGGATCATATCAACAATCATACGCATATTCAGTAGGTGAAAAATGGCACGATTTGTGTAAATTCCTCTTGCAATATTCCGCCGCCCATGGTATAATGTCCGCAGCTACTGAACAAGGAGACTGTTATCATGGTCACCATGAATTCTTCTGTGCGCTTTTCCTTTTATTACTATTACTTTTTTACCCGAAAAAAGTAATAGCGATTTGTGCTGCAGAAATTTTTCAGGAGCTTAAAGGGTTATCTCAAGACGCCGCACGAATTGCCGTGCGGCGTTATTTTATTATCAGGAGATGTTAAGCAATGATCGCAGTATTGAAAAACGGCACCACGCCCTCCCAGATCCAGCACCTTGTGGACTGGCTCAAAAATATGAATCTGGACGTTCACATTTCCGAAGGCTCGGAGGTCACCATTCTCGGTCTGGTCGGCGACACCAGCCGGGTGGACATCGACCTTCTGAAAAGCCTGGAAATGGTTGAGACCGTCAAGCGGGTCTCTGAGCCGTTCAAGCAGGCCAACCGGAAATTCCACCCCAAGGACACCATCATCGAGGCGGGAAACGCCCGCATCGGCGGCGGGTATTTTGCCATGATCGCAGGCCCGTGCAGCGTGGAATCCGAGGAGCAGATCATTGCCGTCGCTTCCGCCGTCAAGGAATCCGGCGCATCCATTCTCCGGGGCGGCGCGTTCAAGCCCCGCACCTCCCCCTACGCCTTTCAGGGCATGAAGGGCGAGGGCATCCGGCTGCTTCTGGAGGCCAAAAAGGCCACGGGGCTGCCCATCGTCACGGAGATCATGAACATTTCCACCCTCGATCTGTTCGCCGATGTGGATATCATTCAGGTAGGTGCGCGGAATATGCAGAACTTTGACCTTCTGAAAGAGCTGGGCAAGACCGACAAGCCCATTCTGCTGAAACGGGGACTTGCCAACACCTTGCAGGAGCTGCTCATGAGCGCCGAATATATCATGAGCGAGGGCAACAGCAAGGTCATCCTCTGCGAGCGGGGCATCCGCACCTTTGAGACCGCCACCCGGAACACCCTCGATCTTTCCGCCGTCCCCGTGTTGCACAATCTGACCCACCTGCCTGTGGTGGTCGATCCCAGCCACGCCACCGGCAAGGCCGATCTGGTCGCCCCCATGGCCTACGCGGCCACCGCTGCCGGTGCCGACGGCATCATGGTGGAGGTCCACAACGATCCCGCCCACGCGCTGTGCGACGGCGCCCAGTCCATCACGCCGCCCCAGTTCGATGAGATCAGCCGGAAAGTCCGGCAGATTCGTGAGGTTCTTGTATGAAAGTCGGTATTTTGGGTCTTGGCCTGATCGGCGGCTCCCTTGCCAGAGCCTACGCTCTGGAGGGGCACACCGTCTACGCCATTCAGCGAAACGAAAGTATGCTGTCCTTTGCCATGCTTTCCGGCGCAGTCCATGGGCGGCTGGACGAAACCACCATTCCGGCGTGCGACCTGATCCTGCTTGCCATCTACCCCGGCGGCTGCGCCGACTGGCTGGAAAAGAACGCGCCCCTTGTATCCAAGGACGCGCTGGTCATCGACTGCTGCGGCATCAAGCGGGAGGTTTGCAGCCGGTGCTTCCCTCTCGCCGAACGGTACGGCTTCACCTTCGTGGGCGGGCATCCCATGGCAGGCTCCCAGTTTTCCGGCTTCAAATACAGCCGGGCGAACCTTTTCGCGGGCGCACCCATGGTGCTGGTTCCGCCGGTGTATGACGATATCCAGCTGTTAGACCGGGTAAAAACCGCATTGAAGCCCTGCCATTTTGGTTTTTTCTCCGTCACAACAGCGGAAGAACACGATAAAATGATCGCCTTTACCTCCCAAATGCCCCACATTCTCAGCAACGCATTCATCAAGTCCCCCACCGCTTTGAAGCACAAGGGATTTTCTGCCGGAAGCTACAAGGATCTGACCCGCGTTGCCTGGCTGAATCCCCAGATGTGGGCGGAGCTGTTCATGGAGAACAAGGACAATGTTCTTTTCGAGCTGGACAGCTACATTGAAAGCCTGTCCGCCTACCGGGACGCCATTGCTGCGGACGATATGGACACGTTAGTGAAGCTGCTGGACGAGGGCAAAAAGCGCAAAGAGGAGGTGGACGGATGAACACCGTTACCGTCCGCGCTTCCAAGCAATATGATATTCTGATTGGTCAGGGGCTGCTGCCCACTTTGGGCGCGGAAGCGAAAAAGCTGGGAAAAGCGCAGAAAGTTTGCGTCATCAGTGAGACTACCGTCTATCCTCTTTATGGCGCTGCTGCCGAGGAAAGCCTGAAAAGCGCCGGTTTTTCCGTGGTTTCCTATGTATTCCCCGCCGGGGAAGAAAGCAAAAACGGGCAGGTCTTCCTCGATCTTCTGAACTTTCTTGCGGAAAACCGGCTGACCCGCTCCGACATGATCGTCGCTCTCGGCGGCGGCGTGGTGGGTGATCTGGCGGGCTTCGCCGCCGCAAGCTACCTGCGGGGCATCCGCTTCATTCAGGTTCCCACGACCCTGCTTGCCGCCGTGGATTCCTCCGTGGGCGGCAAAACAGCCATTGATCTCCCCGCCGGGAAGAACCTCGCCGGGGCGTTCTGCCAGCCAAGTCTGGTGCTGTGCGACACGGATACCCTGAATTCCCTCCCCCTTGACATTTTCCGGGACGGCTGCGCCGAGGTCATCAAGTACGGCGTGCTGTACGACCCGAAGCTGTTCGCCCATCTGGAAGAAAAGGGGCTTTCCTTTGACCGGGAAGCGGTCATCACCCGCTGTGTGGAATTAAAGCGGGACGTGGTCATGGAGGACGAATTCGACACCGGCGCGCGGATGAAGCTGAATCTGGGTCACACCGTCGGTCACGGCGTGGAGGCAAAGAGCCATTTTGCCATCTCCCACGGCAAGGCCGTCGCCATCGGTATGGCCATCGTCAGCCGGGCATCCGCCTGCGCCGATACGCCGCGAATCCTGGCGCTTCTGGAACAATTCGGTCTGCCCGCCCGGACGGACTACTCCGCAGACGACCTTTTCACCTACACCCTCTCGGATAAGAAGCGTTCCGGCGGCACGGTGAATCTCATCATCCCCCGCGCCATCGGCGACTGCGCCATTGTCCCAACCAAAGTTGAATCCCTGAAATCCTTTATTCAGGCAGGTCTTTGATATGGATATCACCATTTTTCCCGGGGAACTTTCGGGAACCGTCCGCGCCATCCCCTCGAAGTCTCAGGCGCACCGTCTGCTGATCTGCGCCGCTTTTGCCGACGCGCCAACCACTCTTTTCTGCCCCGAAACCAACCGGGACATCGAAGCGACCATGGGCTGCCTGAACGCTCTGGGCGCGGACATCATACGAACCGACTCCGGCTACCGGGTCATCCCGACGAAGGAAATCCCCCGGCAGACAGCGCTTCGCTGCCACGACAGCGGCTCTACCCTGCGGTTTCTGCTGCCAGTGGCCGGGGCTTTGAGCGTTGACGCAATGTTTCATTTGGAGGGCAGGCTCCCCAGCCGCCCTCTCTCCCCGCTGTGGGAGGAAATGGAACGTATGGGCTGCACCCTCACCCGCCCAACTGCGGATACCGTTCGCTGCACCGGGCGTCTGCGGGCGGGAGTATACGTCATCGACGGCGGCGTTTCCAGCCAGTTTATTACGGGGCTGCTGCTTTCCGCCGCCCTGATTCCGGGAAAAAGCCGCATCCGTCTGACCGGGAAGGTGGAATCCCGCCCCTATATCACCATGACCCAGCGGGCAATGGAAATATTTGGAAAAGAAACGTCGGATTTTGTCGTGACCGGCGGCACTCCGTTCCACTCCCCCGGCACGCTGACGGTGGAGGGCGATTGGAGCAATGCCGCGTTCTTCCTTGCTGCAAAGACGTTGGGCAGCAGTGTAGAGGTGACAAACCTCTCCCCGGATTCCCCCCAGGGCGACCGGGCGGTCTTTGATCTGCTTCCCGCGCTGGAAAATAGCCCCGTCATTTCCGCCGCCGATATTCCCGATTTAGTCCCCATTCTCGCCGTTACGGCGGCGTGTAAAAATGGCGCTGTGTTCACGGACATCCGGCGGCTGCGGCTGAAAGAATCCGACCGTGTCACGTCCGTTATTGCCATGGTGGAAGCGCTGGGCGGAAAGGCGCAGGCTTCCGAGGACACCCTGACGGTGTACGGCACGGGGCTGGTCGGCGGGACGGTGGATGCCATGAACGATCACCGCATCGCCATGTCCGCCGCCATTGCCGCGACTGCCTGCAAAGCACCCGTGGCCATTCTTGGCGCGGAGTGCGTGGGAAAATCCTATCCAAAATTCTTTGAAGAATACGCCCGTTTAGGAGGTAACTATGAGCAGTACCTACGGTGAAAATCTGAAATTGTCCATTTTCGGCCAATCCCACGGTGCGGCCATCGGCATGACGCTGGACGGCATTCCGGCAGGTCTGCCCGTGGACACGGACGCTCTGCAAGTCTTCCTGAACCGCCGTGCCCCCGGGCAGAACGACTGGTCAACGCCCCGAAAGGAGGCCGATCGGCCGGAATTTCTCTCCGGAATTCTGGATGGCTACACCTGCGGCGCACCTATCGCCGCCGTGATTTACAATAAAAACACCCGCTCCGGGGACTATGCCAATCTGAAGGACTGCCCCCGTCCCGGACACGCGGACCTCACCGCCCAGATCAAATACGGCGGATTTCAGGACGCCGCCGGAGGCGGACACTTTTCCGGCCGTCTGACCGCGCCGCTCTGCATTGCGGGAGGACTGTGCAAACAATGGCTGGAGGGCATGGGAATTCAGGTTTTCGCCCATATTGCCGCCATTGCGGGCATTTCCGACACGCCTTTTGACCCCCTTGCCCCGGATATGGATTCCATCCAGCCGGATTTCCCGGTGATAAAACCGGACGCGGGGGCACAGATGCGGGATGCCATTTCCGCCGCCAAGGGTGACGGCGACAGCGTGGGCGGCATTGTGGAATGCGCCGTCACCGGTCTTCCCGCCGGGGTGGGAGAACCCATGTTCGGCGGCGTGGAGAGTCGAATTGCCCAAATCGTCTACGGCGTTCCCGCCGTGAAGGGTGTGGAATTCGGTGCGGGCTTTTCCGCCGCAAATCTGCGGGGCAGCCAGAATAACGACGATTACGTTATTTCGGATGGGCAAATCCGCACCGTCACCAACAATGCCGGGGGAATTCTCGGCGGCATTACCACCGGAATGCCCCTGATTTTCCGGGCGGCTCTCAAGCCGACGCCCTCCATTTCCCGCCCCCAGCAGAGCGTCGATCTGAACGATGGAAAAGTTCAGGAGCTGATCGTCAAAGGCCGCCACGACCCGTGCATCGTCCCCAGAGCCGTTCCGGTGATCGAGGCCGCGGCCGCCATCGCCATTTTCGACATGATTCTGGGCAACACCCAGACAGACAGGAGGAAACCGTAAATGGATTTAGATGAGATTCGCAGTGAGATCGACAAAATCGACGACGAACTGGTTCGCCTGTTCTGCCAGCGGATGCATGTCGCCGCTCAGGTCGCTGACTACAAAAAGGCCAATAACCTGCCCATTTTCCAGCCTGCCCGGGAACGGGCGAAGCTTCAGGACGTGGCGGAAAAGGCCGGCCCCGAAATGGCCAATTACACCCGGGTGCTGTACTCCATGCTGTTCGAGCTGAGCCGCAGCTACCAGTCCAAGCGCAACGGGGAATGCAGCCCCCTTTACCGGAACATCACGCAGGCCATCGAGCATACGCCGAAGCTTTTCCCGCAGGCGCCCATGGTCGCCTGTCAGGGCGTGGAGGGCGCTTATTCCCAGATCGCCTGTGAAAAAATCTTCAAAAATCCCTTTATTATGTACTTCAAGTCCTTTGAGGCCGTGTTCAGTGCCATCGATCAGGGGCTGTGCCAGTACGGCATTCTGCCCATCGAGAATTCCACTGCCGGTTCCGTGAACAAGGTGTACGACCTGATGATCGAGCATAATTTCTCCATCGTCCGCACCTTCCGGCTGAAGATCGACCACAATCTTCTGGTTAATCCCGGCACGAACCTCGCCAACATCAAGGAGGTCTACTCCCACGAGCAGGCCATCAACCAGTGCGGCAACTTCCTCCACAGTCTCCCCGGCGTGAATGTCATTCCCATGGACAACACTGCCCTCGCCGCCCAGATGGTCGCCCAGTCCGGCAGGAAGGACGTTGCCGCCCTGTCCAGCCGCGCCTGCGCCGAGCTGTACGGTCTGGATTGTCTGCGCTCCTCCGTGCAGGACAAAGGCAACAACCGCACCCGCTTCATCTGCATCAGCCGGAATCTGGAAGTTTACCCCGGCTCCGACAAAACCTCCATCATGATGGTTCTGAACCACAAGCCCGGTGCCCTTTACAAAGTGCTGGCGCGGCTTTACACTTTGGGCATCAACGTCACGAAGCTGGAATCCCGCCCCATCCCCGACCGGGAATTTGAGTTCATGTTCTATTTCGATCTGGAAACCTCCATTTATTCCGAGGAATTCGTACAGCTGATGTGCGAGCTGGACGAGATGTGTGAGGAATTCAAATACTTAGGCAGCTACACGGAGGTGGTCTGATGGAATGCGGACTGCTGGGTCGGAAGCTGGGGCACAGCTACTCCCCCCAGATTCATGCCTGTCTCGGGAATTATTCCTACACTCTCTTTGAAAAAGAGCCGGAGGAAGTTGCGGATTTCCTGAAAAACGGGGATTTTACCGGGCTGAATGTCACTATTCCCTACAAAAAAACGGTCATCCCCTATTTGGATGAATTGTCCCCGGCTGCGGAAAAACTGGGGGCGGTGAACACCGTCGTCCGCAGAGAGGACGGCACCCTTTTCGGCCACAACACGGACTATTTTGGCTTTGCTTCCCTTTTGAAGCGAAGCGGTCTGAATGTCGCCGGAAAGAAGGTTTTGGTGCTGGGCAGCGGCGGGGCTTCCAATACCGTCACTGCTGTTTTGACTGGGCTGGGTGCTGAGGCCGTGGTCATTTCCCGTTCCGGGGAAAACAATTACGAGAACCTGCAGCGTCACGAAGACACCGCCGTCATCGTCAACGCGACCCCCGTCGGCATGTATCCCAATACCGGCGTTTCTCCCGTGGATCTGAAGCGGTTCCCCAAGCTGGAAGGGGTGCTGGATGTGATCTACAACCCCGCCCGCACCCAGCTGCTGCTGGATGCCGAAGCACTTCATATTCCCTGCGCCAACGGCCTTTGGATGCTGGTAGCACAGGCCAAGGAATCCGCCGAGTATTTTACCGGCACATCCATTGACGACGCCGCCATTGCCGAAATCCACGCAAATCTTGCCGCTCAGATGGCAAACATCGTTCTCATCGGAATGCCGGGATGCGGAAAAAGCACCGTCGGCGCTCTGCTTGCGGACAAACTTGGCCGGAAGCTGGTGGACGCCGACGAGGAAATTGTCCGTCTTGCGGGCAAGCCCATCCCGGCCATTTTTGCGGAGGACGGCGAGACCGTTTTCCGGGACTGGGAGACGAAAGCGCTGTCCCGGCTGGGCAAACAGTCCGCGCTGGTCATCGCCACCGGCGGCGGCTGTGTGACCCAGCCGCGAAACTACCCATTGCTCCACCAGAACGGCGTAATTTTCTGGCTGAAACGGGACATTTCCAAGCTGCCCACCGACGGCCGTCCCCTGTCCCAGACCAATCCGCTGGACGCAATGTTCGCAAAGCGCGCCCCCATGTACGCCGCCTTTGCCGATCACGCCGTCAGCAATGACGGTTCCGCCGAGGAAACCGTCGCCGCCATTTTGTCGATCATGGAGGAACCCATATGAAAATTCTGGTCATCAACGGCCCCAACCTGAATATGCTTGGCATCCGGGAGCCGGGCATCTACGGCAAAAATACCTTTGCCGATCTTCTGCGGCTGCTGGACGAAACCGCCAGCGCCGAGGGTCTGGAAGTGGAGCAGTACCAATCCAACCACGAAGGTGACCTTGTTGACAAAATCCAGTGGGCTTACGGCAAGGTGGACGGCATCGTCATCAACCCCGCCGCCTATACCCATACCTCCGTAGCCATTCTGGACGCCCTGAAAGCCGTTTCCATCCCCGCCGTAGAAGTCCACATCTCCGACGTGGACGCAAGAGAACCGTTCCGGCAAACTTCCTACGCCGGAATGGCCTGCGTGAAGACCATCAAAGGTCACGGCCTCGAGGGCTACCGGGAGGCAATTGTGTACCTCAAGGAGCATTACGGCTAAAAAATTTCCCATTGCCTTGCGGCAATGGGGAGATGCTCACTTGCGAAAAACCAGCAGCTTGCTGGAGACGTAATTCAGAATGACCACCAGAACGCTGATAATCAGCTTCCAGATATTTCCGTTCCAGCCCAAGATGTCCACGGTCAGGAGTATCAGCACCGTTTCCAGACCGCCGGACGCTGCCCGGCAGCCGACGAATTTGCCCAGCTCCGGCAAAACTGTTTTCATGGACCAGTCGTGGCTCTTGAACACGAAGGGTTTGTTCGTCACATAGGCAAAGGCCACCGCCGCCACCCACGCAATGATATTGCTGACGGCCGCGCTGATGCCCAGCAGATTGTAAAGCGGCAGATAAACCAGATAATTCACCGCAGTCGTCAGCACGCCGAAAAAGAGATAGCTGACCATGTCCCAATGCTTTTCCACAAACGCGTGGATTTTTTCGATCATGTTTTTCCTCCTCACAGTCCCAGATCTTCCCCCACCAGGATAAATTTGATCCGCCCGGGGGGATTGCAGTTGCGGGTGATGAGGATCTGGTTGCAGATGCAGCCGTCGCTCTTGCAGTCGGCGCAGACGCCCGTCACCTCGCAGGGCGTTTTGGAGTCGAAGCGCTGCTTGTTCTGGGGCGCGGCAACCGTTCTTGCCCGCTCCACGGCGGCGTCCAGAGAATCCATCACCTTGTTCATTCCCGCAATGACGATCACGGACTCCGGCCCATAGACGATGGCCGCCACCCGGTTGCCGTTGCCATCGATGTTCACCATCTGGCCGTCCAGACTCAGCGCGTTCGCGCCGGTGATGAACACGTCCGCACCAAGGCACTGCTTCATGATCGCTTTCCGCTCCTCCGGGGTCGCGCCCCGCTCCCGGTCGAGGGCGCGGTAGTCCCCTGTCCGTACGGTGTCTAACAAACCGATCTGCTGGGCGGACATTGCGCCGCCCCAGCCCACGCTGGAACCGGCGGGTATCCATTCCAGCGCCTTTTTCAGCGCTTCGGCTTTGTCTGCGCAGTAGCAGGCTTCAAAATGGCGGCTGTGAAGATTTTTGACAAGCACATTCGCCCGTTTTTCATAGTATTTCTGTTTCAGGTTGGCCACAATACCCCCTCCTTTTTCTTATCATACCGCACAACGAAGAAAAAGTAAAGGCTACAAATAAAGAGAGGACACCATCATGCAGAATATGATTTTCAAGCGCAAACTGCCCATTCCCAAGGAGATCAAGGAGCAGTACCCCCTGACCGCCGAACTTTCTCAGGTCAAAGCCCGCCGGGACAAGGAAATTGCCGATGTTTTCACCGGAAAAAGCAGCAAAATGGTGCTGATCATCGGTCCATGCTCCGCCGACCGGGAGGACGCGGTGCTGGAATACTGCGAGCGGCTGGCAAAATTGCAGGAAGTGGTGTCGGACAAGCTGGTTCTGATTCCCCGGGTCTACACCAACAAGCCACGCACCACCGGCGACGGCTATAAGGGGCTTCTACACCAGCCCGACCCCAGAAAAACCTCAGACATGCTGGAGGGCGTCATCGCCATCCGCCGCCTGCACACCAATGTGCTGGCCAACACCGGCCTTCCCACCGCCGATGAAATGCTCTACCCAGACAACTACCGGTATCTTTCCGACCTGCTGTCCTATGTGGCGGTAGGTGCGCGAAGCGTGGAAAACCAGGAGCACCGTTTGACCTCCAGCGGCATTGACGTGCCTGTCGGCATGAAAAACCCCACCAGCGGCGACATTTCCGTTATGCTCAATTCCATCATGGCCGCCCAGCACCCCCACACCTTCATCTACCGGGGCTGGGAGGTGGATACCACCGGCAATCCCCTTGCCCACGCCATTCTTCGGGGCTATGTGAACAAGCACGGTGAGTCCATGCCCAACTACCACTTTGAGGAGCTGGAACGGCTGTACAACGCCTACACCGCCAAGGGATTACAGAACATGGCGCTGATCGTGGACGCCAACCACGCCAATTCCGGCAAAAAGTATCAGGAGCAGCCCCGCATCTGCAAGGAAGTGCTCCACTCCTGCCGCCACAGCGGAGAAATCAAGTCCATGGTCAAGGGCTTCATGGTGGAATCCTATCTGGAGCCCGGCTGCCAGAAGATCGGCGACGGCGTTTACGGCAAGTCCATCACCGACCCCTGTCTCGGCTGGGAGGAAACAATTCGCTTGGTTCAGGATATTGCGGATTTGATCTGAATGTGCTATACTGGGTGCCATCGAGCCTAAAAATGGAGTGATGCAATATGACAGCAGAACAAATGGTGCAATATGCCTACGAGGAAGGCTTTTCCGCCGCCGCGGTAGTGGATACCGCCGACATCGTTTTTGACCCCTCTTTCCGTCCTTACTGCGAGGAAAACCTCTGCGGGCAGTACGGCGCGAACCATTCCTGTCCCCCGGACTGCGGCACGCCGGAGGAAATGAAGCAGAAAATCCTTGCCCACAAAAAGGCGCTGGTGCTGCAAAGCATCTGGCAGTTGGAAAGCTACACCGACACTCCCGCCATCAAGAAGGGAAAATCCGGCCACAACACCGCCGCGATCCGCCTGATGAAGCGTTGCCGTGACGAAGGGTGCGACGGCTTTCTGGTGGGCGCCAGCGGCTGCGCCCTGTGTTCCCCCTGCACAAGAAAAAATAACGAGCCTTGCCGGTTCCCAGACCTGAAATATTCCTGCATGTCCGCATACTGCATTTTCGTCAAGAAGCTGGCAGACCTATGCGGTATGGAATATACCTGCGGCGACGGCCTGATCGCGTTTTTCGGAATGTTCGTTTTTGACTGAAGGATACTGCAAAAAGTTCCCGTTTCCTGTCGGAAACGGGAACTTCTTGTAATTTACAGGTTTGTATAGCCCATCAGGCTTTCGTCCACTACGGCGGCAGTGTCCCGGCCTTCCCGCAGTGCCCACACCACAAGGCTCTGTCCCCGGCGCATATCGCCGCAGACAAATACCTTGGGTTGACTGGTCGCGTACTTCACATCCGCCACATTGCCCCGGGGCGTCATATCCACGCCGAAGGCTTCGGCGACATAGCTCTCGCAGCCCAGAAATCCCGCCGCGATAAGCACCAGATCGCACTCCACGGAGAATTCCTCCCCGGTGGGAACCATCATCCGCCGCCCGTCCACCACCTTGCTTTCCAGACGGGCAATAAGCGCCCCGCAGACCTGCCCGGCTTCGTTCTTGTAGAACTCCTTGACGGTGGTCTGGTATTCCCGGGGGTCGTGGCCGAACACGGCAATGGCCTCCTGCTGGCCGTAGTCGGTTTTCAGCACCCGCGGCCACTCCGGCCATGCGTTGCCGGGAGCGCGGGTTTCCGGCGGGCAAGGCATCATTTCCAGCTGCATGATACCCGTGCAGCCCTGACGGATGGCGGTGCCTACACAGTCATTGCCCGTGTCGCCGCCGCCGATGACCAGCACCTTTTTGCCCTTGGCCGTGACAGCCTTGCCGTCGGCAAAATCGGAGTCAAGCAGACTTTTTGTCACGCTGGTCAGGTAGTCCACGGCAAAGTAGATTCCCTCGGCGTCCCGTCCGGGTACGCCAATGTCCCGGGGCTTTTTCGCGCCGCAGCAGAGTACCACCGCGTCGTAGTTTTCTTTCAGTTCCTCGGCGGAGATGTCACGCCCTACGTCGGCGTTGGTGATAAACTCGATGCCCTCTTCTTCCAGAATCTTCACCCGGCGGTCAATGACCCACTTTTCCAGCTTCATGTTGGGAATGCCGTACATCAGCAAGCCGCCAACCCGGTCGGCGCGCTCATACATGGTCACCTTGTGGCCGCGCTTGTTCAGCAGGTCGGCGACGGACAGCCCGGAGGGGCCGGTGCCAACCACCGCCACCCGCTTTCCGGTGCGCGCCGGTGGCGGAACGGCGTGGATCGTGCCGCTTTCGTAGCCGTACTCCACGATCGCCCGCTCGTTTTCCTTCACCGCCACGGGCGACCCCGTAGCCATGCCGCAGGTGCAGGCGGCTTCGCACAGCGCCGGGCAGACCCGGCTGGTGAATTCCGGATAGCGGTTAGTGGCAATGAGCCGCTTCGCCGCCAAGTCCCACCGCCCCTGATATACCAGATCGTTCCATTCGGGGATGAGGTTATTTAAGGGGCAGCCGCTTGCCATGCCGCCGATCATCATGCCGCTCTGGCAGAAGGGTACGCCGCAGTCCATGCACCGCGCACCCTGCGCCTGCTGTTCGTCGCAGTGCAGCGGAATATGAAATTCATTGAAGTTTTTGATACGTTCCTCAGGAGCGATCTCCCGGCTGGTCTGCCGATCGATCTCCATAAATCCGGTGGGTTTTCCCATATTCCCGCCTCCTTATTTCCCGTTTTTCATGGCGTAAAACGCCTCGATCTGCGCCTGCTCGCTGTCCTCGCCCTTTTCCTCCATCTTGGCAATCAGGCGAAGCATCTTATCATAGTCATGGGGCAGAACCTTCTTGAATTTCGGCAGATATTCGCCGAAGTTTTCCAGAATTTCCTTACCCCGGGGTGAGCCTGTGGCCTCCACATGCTCCCGGATCAGTTCTTTCAGCAGGGACACATCGTACTTATGCTCCACGCTTTCCAGCGTGACCATGTCCTTGTTCACCCGCTGGTAGAAGTCCCAATCCTCATCCAGCACGTAGGCAATGCCGCCGCTCATGCCAGCAGCGAAGTTCTTGCCGGTCTTGCCCAGCACCACCACTGTGCCGCCGGTCATGTACTCGCAGCCGTGGTCGCCCACGCCCTCCACCACGGCGACAGCGCCGGAGTTGCGGACGCAGAACCGTTCTCCGGCCACGCCGTTGATGAACGCCTTGCCGCCGGTGGCGCCGTAGAAGGCCACGTTGCCGATGAGGATATTTTCACTGCGGTCATAGGTCACATTTTTCGGCGGGTAGACGATGATTTTGCCGCCGGAAAGTCCCTTGCCCAGATAGTCGTTGCTGTCGCCGATCAGTTCCAGCGTCAGCCCCTTGGGGATGAACGCGCCGAAGCTCTGGCCGCCGTAGCCGGTGCAGACCACGCGGAAGGTGTCGTCCGGGAGGGTGTTGCCGAATTTTGCCGTGATCTCGCTGCCAAAAATGCTGCCGAAGGTGCGGTCGGTGTTGCCCACCTCCATCTGAACGGTCATAGGCTTGGGTTCCGCCATATCGAAGCTCTTTTTGAACTTCTTCATCAGCACCTTCATGTCGGGAGTCTGTTCCAGCTTGAAGTCATACACCGCTTTCGGGTCAAAATGGACGTTGGTGTTCTCCACCAGCGGATTTTTCAGCAGTCCCGACAAGTCCATTTCGCTGGCGCGGGAACCGGCGGGGGCGGGACGAACTTTCAGCAAGTCCGTGCGGCCTACCAGTTCGTCCACCGTGCGCACGCCCAGCTTCGCCATATATTCCCGCAGCTCCTGTGCCATGAACTTCATGAAGTTCATCACGTACTCGGGCTTGCCCATGAACTTCTTTCTCAGCTCGGGGTTCTGGGTGCAGATGCCCATGGGGCAGGTGTCCAGATTGCACACCCGCATCATTACGCAGCCCATGGCTACCAGCGGGCCGGTGCCGAAACCGAATTCCTCCGCGCCCAGCATGGCGGCGATGGCCACGTCCCGACCGCTCATGAGCTTGCTGTCGGACTCGATGCGGACGCGGGAACGCAGACCGTTCATAATGAGGCACTGGTGCGCCTCAGCGATGCCCAGCTCCCATGGAAGTCCGGCGTTGTGGATGGAGGAATTGATGGACGCCGCGCCCGTGCCGCCGTCAAATCCGGAGATCAGGATGACCTCCGCGCCGGCCTTGGCCACGCCGGCGGCAATGGTGCCGACCCCCGCTTCGCTCACCAGCTTGACGTTGATGGCGGCGCTGCGGTTGGCGCATTTCAGGTCGTAGATCAGCTGCGCCAGATCCTCGATGGAATAAATATCGTGATGGGGCGGCGGGGAGATCAGCCCCACGCCGGTTGTGGAGTGGCGGCACTTTGCCACCCATGGATAAACCTTGCCGCCGGGAAGCTGGCCGCCCTCGCCGGGCTTTGCGCCCTGCGCCATCTTGATCTGGATCTCCTTGGCGGAAACCAGATATTTGCTGGTAACGCCGAACCGGGCGGAGGCGACCTGCTTGATGGCGGAATTCCGTTCGGTGCCGTAGCGCTCCTCGTCCTCGCCGCCCTCGCCGGTGTTGGACTTGCCGCCCAGACGGTTCATGGCAATGGCAAGGCATTCATGGGCTTCCTTGGACAGCGCGCCGTAGCTCATGGCGGCGGTCTTGAAGCGCTTGACGATGGACTCAACGCCCTCCACTTCCTCAATGGGGACGCCGGTTTCGGGGTAGTCGAATTCCAGCAGGCTGCGCAGGTGCATATCGTCGCCGCCCTCGTTGGCCGCGGCGGCAGTGTACTGCTTGAACTTGCCGTAGTCCCCCGTCCAGACCGCCTGCTGCAAAAGGTGGATAGTCTGGGGATTGTACAGGTGCTGCTCCGCCGCGCTCCCGCTGCGGAATTTGTGCGCGCCCACGCTGGGCAAATCCATGTAAATGTCCAGCCCCAGCGGGTCGAACGCCTGCTGGTGACGGTCTTCCATGTCCTTCTGGATATCGGCAATGGTGATGCCGCCCACCCGGCTGACGGTGTTGGTGAAGTATTTGTCAATGACCTCTTTGCTGATGCCCACCGCTTCAAAAATCTGGCTGCCCTGATAGGACTGGATGGTGGAAATGCCCATCTTGGAGGCAATTTTCACGATACCCGCCAGCACCGCCTTGTTGTAATCGTTGACGGCGGCGTAGAAATCCTTTTCCAGCAGCCCGTCGCTGATCAGATTGCCGATGCTCTCCTGCGCCAGATACGGGTTGATGGCGCAGGCGCCGAAGCCCAGAAGCGTGGCAAAATCATGGACAAGCCGGGGTTCGCCGCTTTCCAGAATCAGCGCCATGGCGGTGCGCTTGCGGGTGCGAACCAGATATTTGGACACCGCGCTGACGGCCAGCAGACTGGGAATGGCGACATGATACTCGTCAATGTCCCGGTCGGACAGAATCAGGATGTTCGTGCCGTCCCGGTACGCCCGGTCAACGTCCACGAACAGCCGGTCGATGGCCTTTTCCAGCGGGGTGTTTTTGTAGTAGCAAACGGACACGGTCTCCACCTTGAAACCGGGAACGTCCATGGTCTTGATTTTCAGCAAGTCCGTCTCCGTGAGGATGGGGTTGTTGATTTTTAAGACTTTGCAGTTTTCCGCGTTCTCTTCCAGCAGATTACCCTGGGCGCCCACGTACACGGTGGTAGAGGTGACGATTCTTTCCCGCAGTGCGTCGATGGGCGGGTTCGTGACCTGGGCAAACATCTGCTTGAAATACTCGAACAGCGGCGGGCGGGTGTGGCTGAGGACGGCCAGCGGAGTATCGCTGCCCATCGCGCCGGAGGGTTCCGCGCCGTTTTTCGCCATGGGGAGCATGATGGTCTTCAAATCCTCGTAGCGGTAGCCGAAGGCCTTCTGGAGCCGCACCATTTCTTCTCTGGTGTAGGAGGGTATCTTCCGGTTAGGCACCGTCAGGTCGGAGAGGTTCACCAGATTCCGGTCCAGCCATTCGCCGTAGGGCTGGCGGCTGGCGTACTCCGCTTTCAGGTGCTCGTCGTCCACCAGCTCGCCCTTCACCGTGTCCACCAACAGCATCTTGCCGGGGCGCAGGCGGTCCTTGCGGATAACGTGCTCCTGCGGGATGTCCAGAACGCCAACCTCGCTGGAAAGGATCAGCCGTCCGTCGTCGGTAATGTAATAGCGGCTGGGACGCAGACCGTTGCGGTCAAGGACCGCGCCCATCACGTCGCCGTCGCTGAACAGAATGGACGCAGGGCCGTCCCAGGGCTCCAGCATGGTAGCATAATACTGGTAAAAGTCCTTCTTCTTTTGATCCATGTTCCGGTTGTTGCTCCACGGCTCCGGGATGGTGACCATCACCGCCAGAGGCAGGTCCATGCCGTTCATGACCATGAATTCCAGCGTGTTATCCAGCATGGCGGAGTCGGAACCGCCCTGATTGACAATAGGAAGCACCTTGGTCATGTCGTCTTTCAAAAAGCGGCTGGCGATGGTCTCCTCGCGGGCGAGCATGGTGTCCACGTTGCCACGGATGGTGTTGATCTCGCCGTTGTGGAGAATGAACCGGTTGGGGTGCGCCCGGTTCCAGCTGGGGGAGGTGTTGGTGGAGAAGCGGCTGTGAACCATGCCGATGGCGGTCTCATAGTCCTCGTCCTGTAAATCCGGGTAGAACTGCCGCAGCTCCTTGACCAGGAACATGCCCTTATACACGATGGTACGGCTGGACAGGCTGCACACGTAGGTCTCCTGACTGGACTGCTCGAACACCCGGCGAACCACATACAGCCGCCGGTCAAAGGCGATACCAGCGACCATTCTCGGCGGCTTTCCCACAAACGCCTGCCAGATGCTGGGCATACAGTCCCGCGCCTTCTGCCCCAGATACTCCGGGCACACCGGCACCTGCCGCCAGCCAAGGAAGGGCAGCCCCTCCTTCTTGCAGATGATCTCAAACAGCTTCTTTGCCTGATTGCGCTGCAGCTCTTCCTGCGGGAAGAAGAACATGCCGACGCCGTATTCCCGCTCCGCGCCCAGCGTGATGCCCGCGGCCGCGGCTGCTTTCACAAAAAACTTATGGCTGACCTGTAACAGAATGCCAACGCCGTCGCCGGTTTTTCCCTCGGCGTCCTTGCCTGCCCGGTGTTCCAGATGCTCCACGATCTGCAGCGCGTCATCCAGCGTCCGGTGGCTCTTATGTCCCTTAATATCCACGACCGCGCCGATGCCGCAGTTGTCGTGTTCAAACCGGGAATCGTACAACCCGGCTGGAGCTGTGCGTTCGGTGAAATTTTCCATAGCTTTTTCTCCTTTGGGCTACAAAAAATAAACGGCGTTTCCGCTCAAAGGGCAAAAATGCCCTCTGCGGGAACGCCATTGTTCTCTGGGGTAATGATAGCACAAAGAGAAACACTTTACAAGGCAGAAGAAATCCCGTTTTCTTCCGGTATCTTTGTTTCATTTACCCAAAATCCGCAAAAAGCGGCGGCTCTGCGCATCAAAGCAGTCAGGCATATAAAACGGCAGCTCCCGGGGAAGGAAGCTGCCGTTTAAGAAAATTCCTGCGGTTTTTGATATCAGGAATCAATCTGTATAATGCCCATCTATGATATTGCCTGACACAATATCATATACCATTCCGTCTGTAAGAGACGTTGCCGTTTTCCCGGACATATCAAGTAAAAAATCTTCGTTCCATGCTCCTGTAATGGAGAGTACGTTCTCAGTGATATGCCACTCCAGCTCACTTTGTTCTTCGTGAGCGGGATCTGTTTTTCGTTCGACTTCACGTTTGGCGTAGGATTCAAAAACAGAGATGCAATGAAGCACCTGCGACTGATTGTTCCAAAGGCGGAAAGGAATTCCAACAGATGCTTTTATCTGCGATAAGATATCCTCAGTCTCAAAATCGACGCTGTCTTGTGTACCAAATGCGCTTTCAGCATCCAAGCTGACATCCGGAGTCGGTTCAGTGGCCATGCTATTCGTGTTTTCCTCCAATTGCGCTTTTGCTTCATTGCTTTCAGGGCTGGAATTCGCGGGCAGCTGCTTGTTTGCGCAAGAACACAAGAAAATGCTTGCGATAAGCAATACCGTTACCATTGTCTTTTTCATCTGTTTATCTCCTTTCAGCCAAAAGAATCATTTCCGGCTGTCTCTCTGCTTTTCCAGCTTGAGATACATTTCCTTCAAATGCTCGGCCAGAGGGCTGTCCGAACGGAAGGGGGAGAAAAAGTGATACTTGGCAGCGGCATTCTGGTTGAAATCCCGGATGTGGTCCTTGATGCTCTCGTATTTCACGACGACCTTGTTTTCCTCGGCGAACTGCTTCAGCTTGACAATGATCTGGCTGGAATGCACCACGTCGATGATGAACACGCCGAAGAACATACCAATGAAGAAGGAAAACGCCAGATTGTTGGACAACCACGCCAGCGCATTCAGGATATAGGGATGCACCAGAAAATAGTACGCCGCGCCAAGCGCCGCCCAGAAGAAGGAGAACAGCGGGCAGATGATCCCCTGAATATTGCCCCAAAGGTTTGAATAGTCCCACAGCCGGACTTTCAGATATTTCAGGCAGGCAAGACCCGCGATGTACTCGATCAGCGTCATGGCGACAGCCATGGCAAGAAACAGCGCCACCCGGTTCCAGACGGGGTCTGCGATCAGGTGCAGATCCTCCAGCGACGCCAGCAGGAACAGCGTACACAGGCCGAAGCCGTAAATCGGCAGATACGGGCCGGTGCAGAAGCCGGGATTGATCCACTTTTTGTGGCGGTGGGTCAGGTTGCGGTACAGCAGCTCCAGCACCCATCCGAAGCACGAGCCGATAAAGAACAAAAACGCAAGTACCAGACTAAGCCTCATGAAGATTCTCCTTTATTTTTCTTGTTTCCATTTTATTCATTTTTTCTAAACACAACCGAAACAATTCTTTACGAGACTGTAAACACGCTGAAAAAGCGATGACCCGCAAAGCACAATCCGGCGTATCTTATCCAATTTATTGCTTGCAGTTTTTCCACATTTTGATTATAATAGTTCCCATCCAAAAAGTCAACTTTCGTTTCGCCTTCGTGTGGGATTTTTGCCCAAAGGTGTATGTTAGGAGGATATTATGTCTGAAAAGAACCCGCCGGACAGTAATTTCATGACAAAGCTTGCCACATTTATTGTGGACAAAAAGACTTTGTTCTTCCTTTTGTACATATTTGCCGTGATTTTCTGTGCTTTTTCCTCCGGATGGGTGAATGTGGAAAACGACGTCACCACCTACCTGCCCGAGGACACGGAGACCCGTCAGGGCATCGTGGCGATGAACGATAACTTCACCACCTTCGCCACCGCCCAGATCATGGTATCCAACGTCACCTACGAGACGGCGGACGAACTGTCCCAGCAGATCGCGGATGTGGAAGGGGTCAGCATGGTCACCTTCGACGACACCCCCGACCACTACACCAACGCTTCCGCGCTGTTTGACATCAGCTTCGATGGCATCGCCACAGACGAAAGCAGCCTGCAGGCGCTGGCGGACATTGAAGCGCTGGTGGACGGCTACGACTACTGCACGTATTCCGACGTTGGCAACGATGACAACGCCACGTTGCAGGGGGAAATGACCACCATTCTGATCGTCGCGGTGATCATCATTATCATCGTGCTGACCCTGACCTCCCGTTCCTATGCCGAGGTTCCCGTGCTGATGATCACCTTCGGCGTGGCGGCCATTCTGAACATGGGCACCAACTTCCAGCTGGGCACCATCAGCTTCATCTCCAACTCCGTGGCTGTGGTATTGCAGCTGGCGCTGGCCATTGACTACGCCATCATCCTGTGCCACCGCTTCACCGACGAGCGGGAGACCCGCACCGCCCGGGACGCCTGCATCACCGCCCTGAGCAAGGCCATCCCGGAGATCAGCGCCTCGTCCCTGACCACGGTGTCCGGCCTTGCGGCGCTGGGCTTCATGGAATTCAAAATCGGTCTGGACATGGCGCTGGTTCTGGTCAAGGCCATTCTGTTCAGCCTGCTGTCCGTGTTTACCCTGATGCCGGGACTTCTGATGCTGTTCAGCCCGCTGATGGACCGCACCCGCCACAAAAAACTACTGCCAAACATCACGCCTATCGGCAAGTTTGCGGTGAAGACCCGGCGCGTTGTGCCGCCGCTGTTTGCCATTCTTCTGGTCGGGGCATTCATCCTGTCCAACCGCTGCCCCTTTGTTTACAGCTATAACAACATCGAGACCGCGAATATGAACGAACGTCAGGCGGCTTACTTTAAAATCCAGCATACCTTCGGCACGACCAACATGGTCGCGCTGGTGGTTCCCAGCGGCAACTATGACGCGGAAGCGAAAATTCTGGAGGAACTGGATACCCGCCCGGAGGTCAAGAGCACCATGGGCCTTGCCAACATCGAGGCCATGGACGGCTACACCCTGACGGACAGCCTGAACCCCAGAGAGCTTTCCGAGCTGGTGGGCATGGATTACGAGGTAGCGCAGCTTCTCTATTCCGCCTACGCCATTGAGAACGACCAATACGGAGAATTCGTACAGGGGCTGGATAAGTATGACGTTCCCCTGTTCGATATGCTGATGTTCCTGAAAGGCCAGCTGGATTCCCATAATATTTCTCTGGATGACATGGACGAAGCGTCTCTGAACGATATTTTCTCCCAGCTGGATATGGCTCAGAAGCAGCTGAAAAGCGACCGCTACAGCCGGATGGTGGTCTACCTGAACCTGCCGGAGGAAAGCGACGAGACCTTCGCGTTTCTGGATGAAATGCGGAGCATCGTCGGGAAATACTACGACAGCGATTATTACGTAGTCGGCAACTCCACCAGCTCCCGCGATCTGTCGTCCTCCTTTGTCAAGGACAATCTGGTAATCTCCATTCTGTCCTCCCTGTTCGTTATTCTGGTGCTGCTGTTCACCTTCCAGTCGGCGGGACTGCCTATTCTGCTCATCGCCTGTATTCTGGGAAGTGTCTGGATTAACTTCTCCTTCCCCACTCTGGCCAATCAGCCGCTGTATTTCCTTGGCTACCTCATCGTGCAGTCCATTCAGATGGGCGCGAACATCGACTACGCCATCGTCATTTCCAGCCACTATCAGGAGCTGAAGGCCACGATGACCCATAAGGAAGCCATCGTGGAAGCGCTGAACGCCTCCTTCCCCACCATCTTCACCTCCGGCACCATCCTATCTGCCGCCGCTCTGCTGATCGGCAACATTTCCACCAACCCCGTTATCTCCATTCTTGGCACCTGTCTGGGCCGCGGTACGATCATCTCCATTGTCATCGTTCTGGGTGTCCTGCCTGCCACGCTCGTGCTCAGCGACTCCATCATCAACCGCACCTCCTTCAAGATGAAGGGCATCGAGCTTCCCACCAGAACTGCCAGCGGCACCATGTATGTCAGTGGGCATCTGCGGGGTCAGGTCAGCGGCGTTCTGGACGGTGAATTCACCGGAACGATCCGCGGCGATATGCACGCCATCGTCTCCACCAGTACTCAGGTCAAAAAGCTGGACGAATCCGAAGCGGAAGGAGGAGAAGACAATGCGTAACCCGATAAAACGAATTTCCGCGCTTCTGCTGTGTCTGCTTCTCGTTCTCAGCCTGCCGGTAACGGCGCTGGCCGAGGAAGCCAAGGACACCGATGAGGCAGCGGCCGCCGAAGAAGGAACGACCTTGCGCATTCTGCGTCAGAAGCAGTTTCTGGACTTTGCGGAAAACTGCCGTCTGGACAGCTACAGCCGGAACCTGAGTGTGGTTCTGCTGGCGGATATCGACCTCACCGGCGTAGATTTTGCAGGGATTCCCATTTTCTGCGGCAATTTTGACGGCAACGGCCACACTGTCTCCGGCCTCAGCATCACCCGGGACGGCTCCAACATGGGACTTTTCCGCTATGTTGACGCTTCCGCGCTCATTCAGAACCTCACGGTCTCGGGAGAAATCATCCCCGACGGGAGCCGCAGCGCCGTGGGCGGCATTGCCGGACACAATGCCGGTAAAATCCAGAACTGCTTCTTTGACGGCACGGTTTCCGGCTCGGATGACGTGGGCGGCATCGCCGGCATCAACGCCATCACCGGTATCGTCGACGGCTGCCATTCCAAAGGCGTCATCACCGGCGACCACCGGGTCGGCGGCATCGTGGGAAATAACCTTGGCGTTATCCGCAGCTGCAACAACCGCTCTGCGGTCAACACCACCGCCGAGGAAAATCAGGTCAAGCTTTCCGACATTTCCTTCGACACCATCACCGGAAGTGAATCCGTCAGCACCGTAACGGACATCGGCGGTATCGCCGGTACCAGCAGCGGCGTCATCCGCCAGAGCAAAAACCGTGGCAACGTGGGCTATCAGCACATGGGCTACAACGTCGGCGGCATTGCCGGAACCCAGACCGGGTATCTCTACAAATGCGAAAACTTTGCTCAGGTTTATGGCCGCAAGGAAGTGGGCGGCATCGTCGGCCAGATGGAGCCGACCACCTTCATCGAGTACACCGAAGACACAATGCAGATTCTCCAGTCCCAGCTTGGCACCGTAAGCAATCTCACGGGGCAGGCGTTTTCCACCATTCAGGACGGCAATTCGGACATGGGCGTTCAGGTGGACGACCTCTACAATTCCCTCGTGGATGCCAAGGACGCTCTGGATACCCTGCTGCCCAACGGGGATGACCCCTATCCCCCCGACCGGGACACCATCGACGCGGCCATCAACAACGCCAACAGCAGCCTTGCCGCCGCCGGTTCCTCTCTGTACGCCATCATGGATTCCGTCAACGACACGGCGGATTCCCTCAGCCGCATCATGCGCTCCATTGCCGGGCAAATCAGCGCCATGAGCGCCACCGTTGGCAACGCCTCCCAGAATCTGGGCGGCACCATTGAGGACATTTCCGACCGGGACACCGCAGAAATTCTCTCCGGCAAGGTGGAAAAATGCACCAATTCCGGTGCGGTTCTGGGCGACCTGAACGCAGGCGGCGTCGTGGGTGCCATTGCCTATGAAAACCGCCTGGATCCGGAGAACGATCTGCAAATCGGCGGGGACAACTCCATGAACTTCGACACCCAGCTGCGCGCCGTGATCCTCGGCTGTGAAAACAGCGGACGCGTTACGGCGAAGCGCCGGAACGTGGGCGGCATTGTTGGCTGGATGGCGCTGGGGCTTACGAAAAACTGTCTCAGCACCGGCAGCATTGACGCGGAGGACGCCGACTATGTAGGCGGCGTCGTGGGCAAGAGCAGCGGCTATGTCCGCCAGTGCAGCGCCAAATCCGACATTACCGGAAACGCCTATGTGGGCGGCATTGCGGGCGAGGGTCTCACCGTCACCGACTGCCGCAGCATGGTGCAGCTCACCGGCTCCGAGAAAACCGGCGCGGTTCTGGGTATGCGGGGCGAACGTTCCGGATTCCTCAAGTCGGAATCCGACGACGACAGCGGGGAAACAGACGAAGAAACTGTCACTGGGAACTACTACTTTACCGTCGGCTCCGACATCGGCGCCATCGACGGCGTGAGCTATGCTGACACCGCCCAGCCCCTTTCTCATGACGATTTCGTCGCGCTGGAAGGGCTTGATCCGATCTTCAAGGTCATCTCCGTCCGCTTCGTCTATGACGACGGCATGATGCACACCGTCACCCTCACCCCCGGTGAGGCGCTGTCGCCGGACAGCATTCCCAAACTGCCCGAAAAGGCTGGTTATGTCGGTCGCTGGGACGGTCTCGCGGACGCCGATCTGTCCGACATCCGCTTCGATGTTTCGTTCCCGGCGGTGTACACCGCAGAGCTGGAAACGGTGCAGAGCGAAGCCCTTGGCGAAAGCAAACTGCCCACGCTGCTGGCACAGGGCCACTTCTCCGGCGATACGCCCATCCAGCTGACCAAGATGGAAAAAGGCCCCGCTCCGGGCGCACATGACAAGTTCCTTGAGGGCTACGCCTTTACCCTCCCCGCCGGTACAGCCGATACGCTGCGCTACTTGCCGGAAACTGAACAGAAAAATGTCCGGGTCATGGTAAAGGGCGCGGACGGAAGCTGGCGGGAGATTTCCCACACCCAGGACGGCAGCTATCTGGTCTTTGCCATAGAGAACGGCGACCAGAGCTTCTGCCTGATCGGGTCGATGAAAAAATCGGTCTCCTGGCTGCCCATCATTGGTGCCGGCGGCGCGGCCATGGTCGTGCTGCTGGTGGTCATTCTTCTGGTTCACCATCGCCGCAAGAAGAAAGCCGTAAAATCGGAAACACCCACTGTAAACGAAACTACCTGACATTAAGGTCGGTCACCAGAATCTGGTGGCCGACCTTTTCTTTTTGCAAAGAAACGGTTAAAATTATTTCACAATTAACACTTTGTTTACAACATATTTGCTATAATGACAAATATCGTTTTGTAGAATTGTTACAAAGATCAAAAATGGAGACGTGTGCTATGAATACATATCGCGCCGGTATCGACATCGGCTCAACCACCGTCAAGCTCGTTCTGCTGGACGAAAACGGGAAAATCCTGTTCGGACAGTACCGCCGCCACTGTGCCCACACCCAGCAGACGCTGCGGCAGCTCCTTGCCGAAGCCCGGGAACAGGTCGGCTCCTGCCTTTTGCAGGTGAAGATCACAGGCTCCGGTTCCATCAATCTCGGCAAGGCCATGGGCATCGGCTTCGTGCAGGAGGTGGTGGCCGTCGCTTCCGCATTGCAGGCCGTCGCGCCTCAGACCGACGTGGCCATTGAGCTGGGCGGCGAGGACGCCAAGATTATTTATTTCCGGGGCGGGCTGGAAGAACGGATGAACGGCGTCTGCGCAGGCGGCACCGGCTCCTTCATCGACCAGATGGCGTCCCTGCTCCAGACCGATGCCGCCGGACTGAACGCGCAGGCAGAGCATTATCAGGAAATCTACCCCATCGCCGCCCGCTGCGGCGTGTTTGCGAAAACCGACATTCAGCCTCTCATCAACGAGGGCGCGACCACCGCCGACTTGGCCGCTTCCATTTTTCAGGCCGTGGTCAATCAGACCATCTCCGGCCTTGCCTGCGGCAAGCCCATCCGGGGGTGTGTGGCATTTCTGGGCGGCCCCCTGCATTTTCTGCCGGAGCTGAAAAAAGCCTTTATCCGCACCCTGAAGCTCACCCCCGAAACCACCGTTGACCCGGAAAACTCCCATCTATTCGCCGCCATGGGCGCGGCGCTGGAATCCGGCGACGCCGAAGCCGTCAGCATGGACGGCCTGATCGACCGGCTGGACAAGGGCGTGGAAATGGCCTTTGAATTAAAGCGTCTCGACCCCCTGTTCGCCACCCGGGAAGACCATCAGGCGTTCTGCGCCCGCCACAGCAAAGCCGTCGTCCGCCGGGAGAGCCTGCCCGGGTATCGGGGTGACTGTTTCCTCGGCATTGACGCCGGTTCCACCACCACGAAGGTGGCGCTCATCGGCAGCGACGGCCAGCTTCTCTTTTCCTATTACGCCAACAATCAGGGCAATCCCATCCGCACCGCCATGGAGGCCATGGCACGACTCCGGGACGAGCTGCCCGAGGGCGCGCACATCGCCCGCTCCTGCTCCACAGGCTACGGAGAATCCCTCCTGAAATCTGCTTTCTGTCTGGACGAGGGCGAGGTGGAAACCATCGCCCACTGCACCGCCGCCGCTTTTTTTGACCCGGAGGTGGACTGCGTGCTGGACATCGGCGGGCAGGATATGAAGTGCGTCAAGCTGAAAAACGGCAGCGTGGACACTATTCTGCTGAACGAAGCCTGCTCCTCCGGGTGCGGCTCCTTCATCGAAAACTTTGCCAATTCCCTGGGCTACAGCGCAGAAGGGTTTGCCAAAGAGGCACTGTTCGCCAAAAATCCCATTGATCTCGGCACCCGATGCACCGTGTTCATGAATTCCAACGTCAAGCAGGCGCAGAAAGAGGGCGCCACGGTGCAGGATATTTCTGCGGGACTTGCCTACTCCGTCATCAAGAATGCCCTTTACAAGGTCATCAAGCTGGCAGACCCCGCCGACCTTGGCAGACACATCGTGGTGCAGGGCGGCACGTTCTACAATCAGGCGGTGCTTCGCGCCTTTGAGAAGATTGCCGGCGTGGAGGCCACCTGCCCCGATATTTCCGGCATCATGGGTGCCTTTGGCGCGGCGCTGGTGGCGCGGGAACGCTATCACGGTCAGGAAAGCACTACCCTTCCCCTGAACGACATTCTGAATCTGACCTACACCACCTCCACCACTCGTTGCGGCGGCTGCTCCAACCGGTGTATGCTGACCATCAACAAATTCCCCGGCGGACGCCGCCATGTCACCGGAAACCGCTGCGAAAAGGGCTTAGGCGGCACCGGAACCGGGCGGAAAGGCCCCAACGTGACGGCCTATAAGCTGAAGCGGATGTTCGACTATCCCCCGCTGGAAAATCCCAGCCGGGGCGTCATCGGCATTCCCAGAGTGCTGAATATGTACGAAAACTACCCCTTCTGGGCAACATTCTTCCGGGAACTGGGCTTTCGGGTGGTTCTCTCCCCCATGTCCAACCGAAAAATTTACGAGCTGGGCATGGAGTCCATCCCCTCGGAATCCGAGTGCTACCCCGCCAAGCTCTCCCACGGTCACGTCCAGTGGCTCATCAATGAGGGAATCAAAACCATTTTCCATCCCTGCGTATTCTATGAGCATCAGGAGACCCCCGGCGCGCAGAATCATTACAACTGCCCCATCGTGGTCTCCTACCCGGAGAATCTGAAAAACAACGTGGAAGCCGTCGCAGACGGCGAAGTCCGCTACATCCGCCCCTTCCTCGCCTTTACCAGCGAGAAAATCGCCGCCGACCGACTGGCCGCTCTGTGCAAGGAAGAATGGGGCATCGACGGGAAGGAAGTCCGCGCCGCCGTCCACAGTGCGTGGGAAGAACAGCAGCACGCCAAGGCCGACGTTCGTGCAGAGGGGCAAAAGGCGCTGCAATGGATGGCGGAAAATCACGCGCGGGGCATCGTTCTGGCTGGCAGACCCTATCACATTGACCCCGAAATCAACCACGGTATCCCGGAAATGATTGCCTCCTACGATCTCGCCGTCCTCACCGAGGACAGTCTGCCCATCGATTTCACCCCCGAGCGCCCCCTCCGGGTCAACGACCAGTGGGTTTACCATTCCCGGCTGTACAGCGCGGCAGAGTTCGTGCGGAACCGGGAGGACTTGGAGCTGATTCAGCTGAATTCCTTCGGCTGCGGTTTGGACGCTGTCACCACCGATCAGGTGTGCGAAATTCTGGAGGGCAGCAGCAAGCTCTACACCGTCCTGAAAATCGACGAGGTGAACAATCTGGGTGCTGCCCGTATCCGCATCCGCAGTCTGCTGGCCGCCATGAACCAGCGTCAGGCGCGGGGCATCCGCCCCCAGCCCAAGCCCGCCGCCTATCACCGGTCGGAATTCACCAAGGAAATGTACCAATCCGGCTACACCATCCTCGCCCCCCAGATGAGCCCCATTCACTTTGACCTGCTGGAGCCGATCTTCAAGAAATACGGCTATCACATCGAAGTACTTGCCAATGACAACCGCGCCGCCATCGACATGGGTCTGAAATTCGTGAACAACGATGCCTGCTTCCCCTCCATCACCGTGGTGGGGCAGATCATGGACGCGGTGCTTTCCGGGAAATACGACACGGACAAGCTGGCCGTGATGATGACCCAGACCGGCGGCTGCTGCCGGGCGAGCAACTATGTCGGCTTCATCCGCCGTGCGCTGGACAAGGCGGGACTGGGCCATATCCCGGTCATCTCCCTGAACACCAACGGCATGGAGACCAACGAGGGCTTCAAGCTCTCCCCCGGCCTTCTGTTCACCGCGCTGCGGGGCGTGGTCTACGGCGACCTGTTCATGCGCTGCCTGTACCGGGTGCGTCCCTACGAGAAAGAGAAGGGTTCCGCCAACGCCCTTCATCAGAAGTGGCTGGAAATCGCCATCGATTCTCTGGTCAACAGCAAGAGCAAGTGGTCGTATAAGGCAGTTTGCAGCGGCATTGTGGAAGCCTTTGACGCGCTTCCCATTGACGAAACTCTGCGCAAGCCCAGAGTCGGCGTGGTGGGCGAGATTCTGGTCAAGTATATGCCCCTGGCCAATAATCATCTGGTAGATCTGCTGGAAACCGAGGGGGCGGAGGCCGTGGTGCCTGACCTGATGGACTTTCTGAACTATTGCGTGTACAATGGCGATTACAAGCATGAATTTTTAGGCGCGGGCTGGACAAGTGCCGCCACGGCGAAGCTCGGCGTGGATGCCATCCGCCTGATTCGCAAGCCCGCACTGGACGCACTGGAAAAGAGCCGCCGCTTTGAGCCGCCCATGCCTATCGAGAAGGTAGCAGAGCTGGCAAAGCCCTTCCTCTCCATCGGCAACCAGTACGGCGAGGGGTGGTTCCTCACGGGAGAAATGGCGGAGCTGGTTCTCTCCGGCACGCCCAACATCGTGTGCATTCAGCCCTTCGCGTGCCTGCCCAACCACGTTGTGGGCAAGGGCGTCATCAAGGCGCTGAAAAAAGCCTATCCCCAGTCCAACATCGTAGCCGTGGACTACGACCCCGGCGCGTCGGAGGTCAATCAGCTCAACCGCATCAAGCTGATGCTCTCCACCGCGAAAAAGCGTCTGGCCGAGGAAGAAGCCGCCGCAGTATAAGTTTAAGGCAGGACACCGATTGGTGTCCTGCCTTTTGCTTATTCAAAAGGAACATAGTAATACGGCTTACTCACCCGTTTGCCCTGATCGTTCAGTTCGCTGCCGTTATAGAAGCTCACGCCTGCGATCTGTTCCGGGTCGAGAACCATGTTCAGGGTATGCTCGATGCACGTGTACGTGTGGGTGTCGGCATCCCATGAACCGCCGCCGTTGCCGTAAGGCCGAATGTCGGTTCCGTCCTTCAGGCGGATGCTCACCGGGCTCGGCGACCAGCCCGTTTTCTCCGTAAAATCAAAATTGTCCGTATATTCGTCCCCCAGCCGGAAGGCGAACTTCATGCTGTACTGGCCGATTTCCGCCTCAAGGAGCGTTACGTCCCACAGATCTCCGACCTTGGCGTTGGGCGTCCACTTTTTCGGTGCCTCCGTGGTGCCTTCCAGCGTCCAGCGCAGCTCCCAAGTGCCGGGGGTGGTCATGATATCCTCGTCTTCAAACTTCTCGCCCTGAATGCCGAAGCCGGTGAAGGTCACGGCCATTTCCTTTCCGAACAGGCTCTCATCCGGAGAGAATGCAAAATCGATGCTGAATTCAATGCTCCCGTCGGCCAGCTGATAGTCCAGAAGCAGCTGTTGGTCTTCTCCCACCCGGGGAATCGGCTGACCGTTCTTTGCATATGTGGGATTGTGGTCGGCATCCCAAAGCACGCCGTCAAAAAACTGAGCGCCCCAGCTCATGGGCATCACTTCTCCGTCCACCCGGTAGTCCCACCATGCCCAAGGTGCCTGCCCTTCTTCCAGCTGTAAACCCTCAATGCGGAAAATGGCTCTGCAGCCGTACTGATCCATCAGCGTCTGGGCGAGGGTGACGGTGATGCCGTTGTCCGTCGCGGAAACGGCTTCCTTTTTCCCGTTCTTCGTCTCGGTGGGCGTCACGGACAGGCCGCTTTGCTCTGCCTGTTTCTTGACCTGCTCGGAGATCTGCTGCGTTGTGCCGCCGTTGTTTCCGTACTGCATGGTCGCCGTCCAGCGGGTGATAGCCGCTGCCGCCGTCATGGTGGCCATGATCAGCGCCGCCGCCAGAATGAGCAGCAGCTTCTTTTTGCCGAAGCCCCTTGCTTTCCTCTTCCCGAATGTTCCGAATTCCGATTCCTCGATCAGTTCCGCATCCAGATTCTGAATGCCCTGCAGCATATCCTTGCCTGTCATACCTGAAAGCCCTCCTTTTTTAAGTAAACCGCCAACTTTTCCCGCATCCGGGACAGCCGCATCAGCACGGCGCTCTGGCTGATCTCGTAGCGCAGAGCAATTTCGCTGACGCTGTCGCCGAACCAGTATCGCCGGACGAAGATCATCCGGTTGTCCGCCGTCTGCTTCCATAGGAAGCTGCCCACCAATCGGCTGATCTCGGCGCTTCTCACATCCGTTTCCTGCCACTGGCCGGGGATACATTCCTCCATCTCCTGGGTCAGGGCGACGACCTCGGCCTTGCGTTTTGTCGCGTTGTTCCAGTCCAGCCGGTCAAAGGCAAGGTGGCGGCAAATTTTTGCGAGATAGGCAAAAAAGTGAACCGGCTTCGTGGGCGGAATGGTGTCCCACGCCTTGAAGTAGGTGTCATTGACACACTCCTGCGCGTCCTCCCTGCTTCCCACGATATTCTCCGACAGCCTTGTGAGCTTCGCGCCATACCGGTCGTCCGTCTGGCGGATGGCGTCCTCGTTTCGGGTGAAGAACAGCTGTATGATTTGTTCATCATTCATTCAACGCACCTCCTGTGTTTTGTCCTTCACCCTGATAGAAGGATTTCCAATTCAAAACCTAACACATTTCCTGAGAATTCTCAAGATTTTCTTTGCAAACATGAAAAGGCGGCGTGGCCGAAGCCACGCCGTCCCATAGAATCATACGCATTTATTTTGCCAGCAGCTTTTCCAACGCCGCGAGACGCAGGCTCAGGCACAGCACCTCCATAGCCTTTTCCAGCTCGGCCACCGGGGGCAGGCTGGGGGCAATGCGGAGATTGGAGTCATCCGGGTCGTTGCGGTAGGGGTAGGTTGCACCGGCGTTGGTCAGCACCACACCGGCCTCCTTGCACAGCGTCCAGACCCGCTTCGCCGTGCCGGGCATGGCGAACAGGCTGACGAAATAGCCGCCCTTGGGGTCGTTCCAATGGGCGATGCCCAGGGGCCTAATCTCCCGGTTCAGCCATTTTGCCACGCACTCAAATTTCGGTGCCATGACGGAGGCGTGGAGCTTCATGATCTCCAGCGTGTGCGCCTTGTCCTTAAGAAAACGCACATGGCGCAGCTGGTTGACCTTGTCGTAGGAGATCATCTGCACGCCGAAAATACCGGTGAAATAGCAGATATTGGCCTCGCTGGCAGCCATGCAGGAAATGCCGCCGCCGGCGAAGGTGATCTTGGAGGTGGACGCAAATTCGTAAACCATATCCGGCCGCCCCGCCTCGTCGCACAGAGAGAGAATGTCCGGGAACGGGACGTAGTCGCCCTCGAATTCGTGGACGCCATAGGCGTTGTCCCAGATGATGGCAAAGTCCGGGGCGGCGGGCTTCAGATGAGCAAAACGGCGGATGGTTTCGTCGGAGTAAATAATTCCGTCGGGGTTGGAGTATTTGGGAACCGTCCATATGAGCTTGACCTGCGGGTCCTTCACCAGCTCCTCCACCACGTCCATATCCGGGCCTTCGGGAGTCATGGGAACGGGAATCAGCTCCGCGCCGAAGAACTCGCCGATCTGGAAATGCCGGTCATATCCGGGGGCGGGGCAGAGAAATTTCACCTTTTCCTCCCGGCACCATGGCTTGGGGCTGTGGAGCAGGCCGTGGGTGTAGGCACGGGACACCACGTCAAACATCATATTCAGGGAAGCCGCGCCGCCGACGAACACCTGATCCGCCTTGCAGCCCAGCACATCCGCCCAATATCTCCGGGCGCTGGGGATACCCGCCAGCTCGCCGTAATTCCGGGCGTCCACGCCGTCGTCATAGCAATCCTCGGGGGTTTGCAGCACGGTCAGCAGGCCGCTGACCATGTCCAGCTGCTCCGTGGCGGGCTTGCCACGGGCCATGTTCAGATTCAGCCCCTGCGCCTTGCAGGCTTCGTAGGACGCCAGCACACTGCCGTATTCACGTTCCAGTTCTTCCCGGCTCATGCAGGAATAGGGAGTCATATCGATCATCCTTTCGGCATTTTGACAAGTTTTACGTGTATATTATATGTCCGAAGCCCCAAAAATGCAACATCATATTGGGCAAAAATTCATTTTTCGACGCAAAAACCAAGAAATCTGTGAAATGCACAAAGTTTCCTGCACACGTCAATTTGTTTTACTGCATATTTTCGCACAAAAAACGGCGTGACCGGGTTCGGTCACGCCGTCATCTGTCATTTGGCCACTTTTTTCAGGGCTGCGGGCGTTTTGGGAAGAATCACCTTTTCCTTCAGCACGAAGCCGGTTCTTGCGGGGATGTACAGTTCAATGTAGTCCCTGCCGTCAAAACGCTTGGTGGCGTAGGTCTTTTTCGCCACGTTTCCAAAGCCGCCGTATTTTTCGTCGTCGGTGGACAGAACAACCGTGTATTCCCCCGGCCGGCGAACCGGAACGAGTACGTTATTCAGGGAATTACCAAAGTGGAAGTTGAACACGAACACCAGCCCGTGGCGGTAGTACGCAAGGGTCTGCTCCGGCGCTTTCATCAGCAGCAGGTCTGCCATGCGCTGGTCGAAAATCCGGTTTTCCTTGGTCAGGTGAACCATATCCTCGTCAAAGTCGCCCAGCCACTGGTATTTGAGCATTCCGTTGTCCTTCAGGCTCCACTGGCGGCGGCAGTAATGGAAGCTCCAGCCGTTGCCCTCCCGGGGGAAGTCGATCCATTCGGGATGGCCGAATTCATTGCCCATAAAGTTGAGGTACGCTTCTCCGCCGCCGGACAGAGTGAACAGACGAATCATCTTGTGCAGGGCAATGGCGCGGTCGATCACGGGGTTGTGGCAGTCCTTGTTCATGTCGGTGTACATGTTCGCCCCGGCCAGGCGGAAGATCATCGTCTGGTCGCCCACCAGCGCCTGATCGTGGGACTCCACATAGGCCACGGTCTTCTCTCCGGGACGGCGCAGGCACATACTGCCCCACATTTGATTGATGTCCCAGAATTCGTCCTGCCCCTTCACCGCCTTGATCCACATATCCGGCAATCCCATACCCAGCCGGTAGTCAAAGCCGATGCCGCCGTCCGCAATGGGCAGGCACATGCCGGGCATACCGGACATATCCTCGGCGATGGTGATGGCCTTGGGGTTCACCTGACGGATCAGCTCGTTGGCAAGCTGCAAATAGGTCACCGCCTCGGTGTCGGTGTTGTAGGAGAAATACTTGCCGTCGGAGGTGAAGTCCGTACCGAGGGCGTGGTCATGGTACAGCATGGAGGTCACGCCGTCAAAGCGGAAGCCGTCAAAATGGTACTCCGTCATCCAGAATTTCAGGTTGGACAGCAGGAAGTGGATAACACCGGTCTTGCCGTAGTCAAAGCACTTTGTTCCCCACGCAGGATGGTCGCCCTTGGGGCCGTCGTGGAAGAACTGCCATGTGGTGCCGTCGAACATGTTGATGCCCTCGGCGGTATTCTTGACGGCGTGGGAATGCACCACGTCCAGCAGCACCCGGATGCCCATGGCGTGCGCCTTGTTCACCAGATATTTCAGGTCTTCCGGCTTTCCGAACCATGAGGAAGCGGCGAAGAAACTGCTCACCTGATAGCCGAAGGAGCCGTAATAGGGATGCTCCATAATGGCCATGAGCTGGAGGGTATTGTACCCCGCCTTGTGGATTCTCGGCAGGATGTTGTCGGCAAACTCCCGGTAGGAACCGACCTTGCCCTCCTCCTGCGCCATGCCAATGTGGGCCTCATAGATATACAGCTCGTCCTCGCCGGTAAAGCCCTTGTCCGTCCACGGGAATGCCTTACGGTCATCCACCACCTCGCACTCGAAGGTGATGTTCTGCTTGTTCTGCACCACCCGGCGGGCATACAGGGGGATGTGCTCCGTGCGGGTCAGGTTGGTGTCCACCACAGTCTTGACCTTGCAGCCGTCCCACAGGGCGTCGTCGCCGGGGAGATACAGCTCCCAGTTGCCGTTGCCCAGATTGGTCAGCGGGTGGGAGGTCTGGTTCCAGCCGTTGAATTCGCCCTCCAGATACAGCTGGTAGGCGCTGGGCGCCCACTCCCGGTAGTACCAGCCGCCATCCACGTGATGGAAGCCAAAGTACATGTGAGCGTTGGCAAAATCATTCAGGCTCTGTCCCTCGGGCAGAATGCGCTTTTTTGCCGACCGGTACAGGTGCATCCGTAAATCAATATCCCCGGAGAAAGGCTCAAGCTGGGGATTCAACTCCAAAATACGATACATAGCGTCTCCTTTTCCGCGCAAGTCATGTCTGTTGAACAAAAGGGTCATCCCTTTGCCCTTATTTTAGGATAATCGGTTGCCTCTGTCAAGGACTTTTCATTCTTTACAATTTGCTTCACCATTTGATTTTCATTTTACATACCGGAGATTTTGGAATTTACATGAGACTGGTAAAATGCGAACCGTAGGATAAATCCCAAGTACATCAAAATAGAGCCTACAAGGAGAAGTAAGATTATGAAAAAAGTCATTTCCATTGCACTGATTGCCATGCTTGTTGTCGCCATGGCCGGCTGCTCTCAGAGCCAGCCCGCCCCCACCGCCGCTCCTGCCGAGACCCCGGCACAGACGACCGCCGCTCCCCAGACCGAAGCCCCCGCAACTGCCGCTGCTCTGACCGGCACCGTCGCCACCGACGGCTCCACCTCCATGGAGAAGGTCATCGGCGCTCTGGGTGAAGCCTTCATGGAAGCGAACTCCGGCGTAAACTTCACCTATAACCCCACCGGCTCCGGCTCCGGCATCACCGCCGTTTCCGAAGGCCGCTGCGACATCGGCCTGTCCTCCCGTGCTCTGAAGGATTCCGAAGTTGAATCCGGTCTGGTCGGCACCGTCCTTGCCTACGACGGCATCGCCGTGATCGTCAACCCCGCCAACACCGTGGAAGATCTGGACACCGAGACCATCGCCAGGATCTACACCGGCGAGATCACCAACTGGTCCGAGGTCGGCGGCGCTGACGCTGAGATCGTTCTGGTCGGCCGTGAAGCCGGCTCCGGCACCCGCAGCGGCTTCGAGGAACTGACCGAGACCGTTGACAAGTGCAAGTACCGTCAGGAGCTGACCTCCACCGGCGACGTCATCACCGCAGTCGCCCAGAACCCCGACGCCATCGGCTACGCCTCTCTCGCCTCCGTCAAGGATTCCGTCAAAGCTCTGAAGGTCGCGGGCGTGACTCCCACCGAGGAGACCGTCAAGGACGGCACCTACCTCATCCAGCGTCCCTTCGTGCTGGTCACCAAGGAAGGCGTTGCGCTGAGCCCCGTTGCTCAGGCGTTCTTCGACTACGCCACCAAGGGTCAGGCCAATGACATCATCACCGCTTCCGGCGTGGTTCCCGCCAACGGCTAAGCAAACGAGCACCGGCTCCCCCACACGGGGGAGCCAACTTTTCAATTCGGCAAAATGGTAAACCTTCTCGAAAGGCTGATAACATGAAACATAAATCAAACATTTTTGAGGCCGTCGTCCACGGTATTTTCCTGATTCTCGGACTGATCACCGTGGGCTGCGTGCTTCTGATCACCATATACTTAATTATTTCCGGAATTCCCGCCATCCGTCAGATCGGCCTGTTCCAATTCCTGTTCGGCAAGAAATGGGCGTCCACGGCGGCGCAGCCGGAATACGGCATTCTTCCCTTTATTCTTACCAGCGTCTACGGAACCGCCGGGGCTGTCATCATCGGCGTACCCATCGGATTCCTGACGGCGGTGTATCTGGCGAAAATGGCGCCAAAGCCCGTCAAACGCTTTATGGAGCAGGCAGTCTCCATGCTGGCGGGCATTCCCTCCGTGGTTTACGGCCTTGTCGGCATGATGGTGCTGGTGCCGGGACTGCGGAAGCTCTTCCACATTCCCGACGGCTCCAGCCTGTTCGCCGCCATCATCGTCCTGGCCGTGATGATTCTGCCCTCCATTATCAAAATGTCCATCACCGCATTGGAAGCGGTGCCGAAGGAATACGAGGACGCTTCCCTTGCGCTGGGCGCGACGCCTGAGGAGACCTATTTCCGTGTCTCCGTCCCCGCCGCCAAAAGCGGCATTGCCGCCGCCGTGGTGCTGGGCGTGGGCAGAGCCATCGGCGAGGCCATGGCCGTGATGATGGTAGCCGGCAACGTCCCCAATATGCCCACTTCCCTGTTTGAGAGCGTCCGCTTCCTCACCACCGCCGTGGCAAGCGAAATGTCCTACTCCAGCGGCCTGCAAAAACAGGCGCTGTTCTCCATCGCGCTGGTGCTGTTCCTGTTCATCATGCTCATTAACGCCGCTCTGAATTTCTTCCTGAAGGGAGACAAATCGAAATGATTTCCAAAAAACGAAAGCTGTTTCTCTGGACGGTTCGGGGCGGGATGTATCTTGCCACCGCGCTGACCGCCGGACTGACCCTGTTTCTCATGGTCTACGTTCTGGCAAAGGGCATTCCCAACATCACATGGGAGCTGCTCAGCACCAAGCCCAGCTACCTTGCCGACCGCATCGGCATTCTGCCGGACATTCTCAATACCCTGTACATCATCATCTACACCCTGATTCTGGTGCTTCCCCTTGGCGTGGGCGCGGCAATCTACCTGACGGAGTACGCCCATAACAAGAAGGTCGTCGCGGTCATTGAGTACGCCGCCGAGACCCTCTCCGGCATTCCCTCCATCATCTACGGTCTTGTGGGTATGCTGCTGTTTTCCAACAATATGGGCACTTCCCTGCTGGCAGGCGCGCTGACCCTCGTCATCATGAACCTGCCCACCATCATGCGCAACACGCAGGAAAGCCTGAAAACCGTGCCCCAGAGCTACCGGGAGGGCGCGTTCGGTCTGGGCGCGGGAAAGTGGCGGGTCATCCGCACGGTGGTGCTTCCCAACTGCGTGGACGGAATCGTCACCGGCTGCATCCTTTCCATCGGCCGCATTCTGGGTGAGTCTGCCGCGCTGCTGTTCACCGCCGGATTTGCCCATGTGTTGGGCGGCTTCTGGGCTGCGAGAAACAGCGCAGGCGCGACATTGACGGTTGCCCTGTACGTCTACGCCAAGGAGCAGGGAGAATTCGGAGTCGCCTTTGCCATTGCCGCCATTCTGATGGTGCTGGCATTTCTCATTAACCTGTCCGCGTCTCTGGTAAGTAAGTATTATGGAAGGAAGAATCGAATTGGCTGACATTATTACCGCGAAAAATCTGTGCCTCTGGTACGGGGATACCCAGGCACTGAAATCCATTAACATCGCCGTCCCGGAGCACAGCATCACCGCCCTCATCGGCCCCTCCGGCTGCGGCAAATCCACATTCTTAAAAACCCTGAACCGCATGAACGACCTGATCCCCGGCGTGAGGATCGCGGGAGACGTGCGCTACGAGGGCAAGGACATTTTTCAGGCAGAGGTCAACAACCTGCGCAAGGAAGTGGGCATGGTGTTCCAGAAGCCCAACCCCTTCCCCATGAGCATTTACGACAACATCGCCTACGGCCCCCGCACCCACGGCATTCACAACAAGGCCAAGCTGGACGAGATCGTGGAGCGTTCCCTCCGGGATGCCGCCATCTGGGACGAGGTAAAAGACCGGCTGAAAAAGAATGCTCTGGGTCTTTCCGGCGGCCAGCAGCAGCGGCTGTGCATCGCAAGAGCCTTAGCGGTGGAGCCGAAGGTACTTCTGATGGACGAGCCGACCTCCGCTCTTGACCCCATTTCCACCTTGAAAATTGAGGAACTGGCCGCGTCTCTCAAGAAAGACTATACCATCGTCATCGTTACCCACAACATGCAGCAGGCCGTCCGTATCTCTGATTACACTGCGTTCTTCCTGTTGGGCGAGCTGGTGGAATTCGGCGGGACGGAACAGATTTTCTCTCAGCCTCTGGACAAACGGACAGAAGATTACATCACGGGGAGGTTCGGATAATGCGGGAATTATTTGAAGAGCAGCTTCTGCTGCTGAATCAGGAACTGACGGAAATGGGTTCCCTGTGCGAGGAGATCATCTCCCTTGCCACGCAGGCGCTGGGCTCCTACACGAAAGAGCTGGGGGAGAAGGTCTCCAAGGTCGGCACGAAGATCGACGAAGAGGAGCGCACCATTGAGACCATCTGTATGCGTCTGCTTCTGCGCCAACAGCCGGTGGCACGGGACCTGCGTGCCGTCTCCGCCGCGCTGAAAATGATCACGGACATGGAGCGTATTGGAGATCAGGCGGAGGACATTGTGGAGATCATCCCCTGCATGATCGCCCATCCCCATGAAGAATACCCCAAGATCCGGGAGATGGCAAAGGAGACCATTGCCATGGTTACGGACAGCGTGGACGCCTACGTCAAGCAGGACGTATATCTCGCCAAGGCCGTGCAGATGCACGACGACGTGGTGGACAACTACTTCACCCGGATCAAGAGCGGTCTGATCGACATGATCGCCAAGAACCCCGCCGAGGGAGAATACGCCCTTGACCTGCTGATGATCGCCAAATACTTTGAGCGCATCGGCGATCATGCCACGAACATCGCCGAGTGGGTGGAGTTTTCCGTCACCGGCAGCCATAATGCAATTTCTTCATAAGGCAGGCAACGATTCCGTTTGTTAACGAGCAGAAATCCGCTGTTTTCGTTTCCGAAAACAGCGGATTTTTCACATATTTGCATCTATTTCCCGGATTTTTGCCCGGATGGCGAGCAGATCATCAAAGGTCTCCGGGCGCTTGGACACGTCCCGCAGCAGCGCCGACGGGTGGTATATCGCCGTCATCCAGACGCCGTTCCGTTCCACCCACTGGCCGTGCTGCCTCGTAATGCGGTAGTCCGCGTCGATCAGCCGCTTGGCGGCGATGCGCCCAAGACAGACGATGATCTTCGGCTTTACCAGCGCCACCTGATTGCGCAGATAGCCGATGCAGGCGTCCTGTTCCGTCTCCAGCGGGTCACGGTTGTGGGGCGGGCGGCACTTGACGATGTTGGCAATATAGCAGTTCGTCTCCCGGCTCAGGTCGATGATGCACAGCATATCGTCCAGCAGCTTTCCCGCCGGGCCAACAAAGGGCTGGCCTTTCAAGTCCTCCTGTTCCCCGGGGCCTTCTCCCACGAACATGATGTCCGCGTCCTCTTTTCCCACGCCGAACACCACGTTATGTCTCGTCTCGCACAGGCCGCAGCGGGTGCAGTCGGCGCAGACGCTTTTCAGTCCGTCCCAGTTCAGCATCGTTACCGGCTCCTCCTGCGTTCTGCCCGTCTCCGGCGGCGCTGGGCGCGGATGCGGGAGCGCATAAAGGAATTGAACGCCAGATACGCGCCCACAAGTCCCAGACCGATCACGCAGATGGTGCCGATGGTGGACAGCACGCCGGAGCCGCCGACGCCGTCCTTCTCTCCGTTGGAGCGGATGGACACGCCGGTGTCCCCCGTCGCCCGGACGTCCGCCATGGCGTACAGCTCCACCTCCGTGACACAGGAATTCTGATACCAGACCTCCATCGTGGCGATTTGATCGTCCTTCTTGATAGGTGCGGTCAGGCCGCCGCCCTCCACGGTGTAGTTCATGACGTAATTCTTCATCTGAACACCGGCGGGAACCACCGTATCCACGTCCGTAAAGGACTGTCCCACTACCTGACATTCGCCGCCGGACACCGGCCACTGGTTCACCGCCATGCCATCGTAAATAATGCGGTTGACCTTGTAGTTGTTGAAAACGTAATTGGCAAGTTCAGTTATTTCTTCAAAGTTACCATAGGTTTCCACGATGCCCTTCTCGGTCGTCTTACGGGCAGCTCCCAAAACCACGAAAATGACCCGCATGTTATTGTGTTCCGCTGTGCCGACGATGCTCGCCCCGGAATTCTCCGTATAGCTGGCAATGCCGCCGGTATAGCGGGAGCTCATGAACTGTGTGATGACGTGGTCGTCAACCAGATAGTTTGTCGTGATGAGAGAGCGCTCTTTTTCCACCAGATTTGTCGCGGGAATTTTATAGGTTCCCGTCTTGAAAATCTCCGCGAAGGTCTCGTTTTTCGTTGCTTCCATGGTGATCTTCACCATTTCCCGGGCGGTAGTGTAAGACGTCGCAGTATCCAGACCGGAAATATTACCGAACTCCGTGCTGACGCAGCCCATCTGCTTGACGCGGTCGTTCATCATTTCCTTGAAGCGCTCGGTCGTACCGGCCACATGCTCCGCCAGCGCCACGGCGGCATCGTTGGCGCCGATCATCAAAAGTCCGTGCAGCAGATCGTTCACAGTCAGCTGCTCGCCGCTTTTCAGATTTGGCTTCATTTTCAGACTGCTTCCCGGCACCTTGGACTGGATGCCGTCAGAGCAGGTGACAATGTCGTCCAGATTGCTGTTTTCGATCGCCACCAGCGCCGTGACTATCTTGGCAAGGGTACCGGTGGGCAGCTTGGTATCGGGGTTATAGGAGTAGATGACTGTCTCGGTATTCGTCTCATAGGCGAAGGCCGCCAGCGCCGTATCCAGCCGGCTGTCGCTTCCCGCCAGAGGGCGCATACCGTTCAGAGTGCGGCAGCCGTTGTCGATGCAGACCCGGCCGAAGGGGATCTGGGCAGCCTGCTGCTCGGCGGGCTGCGTTTCCTGCGTTGACGCGCCGGTTTCCGCGGCAGATGCCGGAACCGCCATCTGACAAAGGAGCGCGGCGCACAGGAGTAAGCTTAGCAATCTCAATTTTTTCATATTTTCCCCTCAATATTTCTTCACCGGACTTGTCCGGCGGTGAAAAGTCGTGTATAATGATGGAGATATTATAACAGCTTTTCCCCCTCTAGTCAATCCGGGAGGCAGATTCCCATGAAAAAACCACGGCTCAGCATTTTGATCGCCGTAACCCTTCTTTTCGCCGTATTCACCCTTGGCTTCTTTCTGGGCAGAAACGGCAATCACGGCAGCGTGGAGTTATCCGTTCCCGCTTCCATGCAGACGTCCCCGCCCCAGACCACCCTTCCGGAGCCGACCACCCCGGAAACCGTGGCCGTCACGTTCCCCATCGACATCAACCGGGCGGACACGGAGCAGCTCACGGCACTTCCCGGCATCGGAGAGGTTCTTGCCCAGCGCATCATTGCATACCGGGAGGAAAACGGCAGCTTTCTTTCCACCGATGAGCTTAAGAACGTGGAGGGTATCGGAGAAAAGCGTCTGGAAGCCATACTTGACCTTATTACAGTTGGAGGATGAAAATGAAAATTTTAGTTGTGGACGACGAGGCCCTTCTGGTAAAGGGCATTCGCTTTAATTTGCAGAACGAGGGCTACGAGGTCATCACCGGCAGCGACGGTCTGGAAGCCGTGCAGGCCGTGCAGACCCAGCACCCCGACCTTGTGGTGCTGGACGTGATGATGCCCAACATGGACGGCCTTTCCGCCTGCGCCAAGATTCGGGAGTTTTCCGACGTGCCCATCATCATGCTCACCGCCAAGGGCGACGACATGGACAAGCTTATCGGCTTCGACCACGGAGCGGACGATTACCTGACCAAGCCCTTTAACATCTTAGAGCTGAAGGCGAGAATCCGCGCCCTGCTGCGCCGCGCCGGACGCACCGAGGAAAAGGCCGCGGGAAACAGCCTGACCATCGGCACCATCACGCTGGACCTGGACGCCCGGAACGCCTACAAAAACGGCCAGCTGGCCGATCTGACCGCAAAGGAATTCGACGTCATTGAATTTCTCATGCGCAATCCCAACCGGGTCTACTCCCGGGAAGCGCTGCTGGACACCATCTGGGCTTATGAATACCGCAGCGACATCCGCACCGTGGACGTCCACATCCGCCGTCTGCGGGAGAAGCTGGAGGAAAATCCGGCAGAGCCGAAGTACATTTTAACGAAATGGGGCGTTGGCTATTATTTCCGCAAGTAAAAAGACCGGCTTCCGGGGCTACGGCAATACCCAGTTCCGGTACGCCATGACCTACGTGGTCATCACGCTGGTGGTGCTGATTTTTCTGAATATCTACTGCTCCGGCGTCAGCCACAAGCTGTTCTACCAGAGCAAGGAAGCCTCCATGATTGAAAAATGTCTGCTTGCTTCCGACGAAATTTCCACCCTTGAGGTGCTGAACAGCTCCACTGTTACCGGCATCGTCAATCAGCTGGAAAGTCTGAAGGTCACCCGGCTCGTGGTCACCGACCACAGCGGCGCGGCGCTGTATGACAGCAGCGGCGCTTCCGTGGGCACCTACGTCCTGCTTCCGGAGATCTTACAGGCGCTTACCGTCAGCAAGCAGGCCCCGGAGGGGAACAACGTCTTTACATGGACGTACCACGACGGCATCACCGACTCCCGCGCGGCGACCCCCATCGTCTACTATGGCACCGTGGTGGGCTGCGTATACATGACGGAGTACGATACCACGCAGGGCACACTGATCAAATCTCTCCAGCAGACCCTGCTTCGCATCACGCTGATGCTGGAGATTATCGTCGCAGCCTTCTCCGTGGCCTTTTCCAACGCCTTCTCCCGGCGTCTGAACCGGATCATGGCCTCCATGCGCATCATCCGGGAGGGGGATTACTCCCACAAGGTGGACATGGGCGGCAGCGATGAGCTGACCGTTCTGGGCGAGGAATTCAACGACCTGACAGAGCGGCTGCAAACCTCCGAGCGCAAGCGCAGTCAGTTCGTTTCCGACGCCTCCCACGAGCTGAAAACCCCTCTGGCCTCCATCAAGCTGCTGACCGATTCCATTTTGCAGAACAACATGGATATGGACACGGTGAAGGAGTTCGTGGAGGACATCGGCAACGAGGCCGACCGACTGAACCGCATGACCGCCAAGCTGCTTTCCCTCACCAGAGCCGAAAATCCCCAGCCACAGGAAAGCGAGATCATCTATATGGCGCCCACGGTGCAGCGGGTGGCGAAAATGCTCCGGACGAACGCCAGCTGGTCGGGCGTGACCTTCTGCTTAGAGCTGGACGAGGACACCCCCGTCCTGATTCTGGAGGACGACCTGTACCAGATCGTTTTCAACCTGATGGAAAACGGCATCAAGTACAACCTGCCCGGCGGAACACTGACGGTGCATCTTGGCCGTCAGGAGGACAATGCGGTGCTCACCGTCAGCGACACGGGCATGGGAATTCCCGAGGACGCGCTGGCGCATATTTTCGAGCGGTTTTACCGGGTGGACAAGGCCCGTTCCCGGAAAAGCGGCGGAAGCGGGCTGGGGCTTGCCATCGTCCGCACCATTGTCCAGCGCAACCGGGGCGAAATTTCCGTTTCCAGTACGGTGGGCAAGGGTACTGTCTTTACCGTCACCTTCCCCGCCTTTGACACGGAGGTGGACAAGTCATGAAGCGGTTTTTCTGTCTTCTTCTCTGCCTGTGCCTGTTTCTGCCCGGCTGTTCCGGCGAGCTGATGAAGAACCCCGTCACCTTTTACTATCCCCGGCGGGAATACCAGTACGGCGCGGAGGACGGCGTGATCTCCAGCGAGCAGCGGGAAGCCTCCGGCCACGCGGATGATCTGCACTACCTTCTTTCCCTGTACCTGATCGGCCCGTCCAGCGACGAGCTGGTCTCTCCCCTGCCATGGGGAACACGGCTTCTTGGGGTAAACCGGCAGGACGGCACCATCACGCTGGAGCTGACAGACACCTCTTTTACCATGACGGACACGGAATTCACCCTTGCCTGCGCCTGTCTGACCATGACCACCCTGTCCATCACCGGCGGGGACGAGGTCACCATCACCAGCGGAAGCCGAAGCGTCACCATGAGCCGGGACAGTCTGACCCTCATTGACGACAGCACCGCTTCCACAACGGAGGAAACCAAATGAAATTCATTTCATGGAATACCAACGGCCTGCGCGCCTGTGTGGGCAAGGGCTTTCTGGACGCCTTCAACGCGCTGGATGCTGACTTTTTCTGCTTACAGGAGACGAAGCTCCAAGCGGGACAGATCGACCTTCCTTTGGATGGCTACAGCCAATACTGGAACTACGCCGAGAAAAAGGGCTATTCCGGCACGGCCATCTTCGCGAAGCAAGCCCCCGTCTCCGTGCGCTACGGTCTTGGACAGCCGGAGCTGGACACCGAGGGGCGGCTCATTACGCTGGAATATCCCGGCTTTTTCCTCGTCACCTGCTACACCCCCAACGCCCAGCGGGGGCTTGCCCGCATCGACCACCGGTTAAAGTGGGACGAAGCCTTTCGGGCATACCTCAGCGAGCTGGACAGGGAAAAGCCCGTTATCGCCTGCGGCGACCTGAACGTCGCCCATCAGGAGATCGATCTGAAAAATCCCGCCTCCAACCGGGGCAACGCGGGCTTCTCCGACGAGGAACGGGAAAGTTTCGGGCGGCTTCTGGACGCCGGGTTCACCGACTCTTTCCGCCGTCTCCACCCGGACGCCACCGGCGCGTACACATGGTGGAGCTATATGTTCAACGCCCGGGCGAACAACGCAGGCTGGCGTATTGACTATTTCCTCGTCTCCGACCGCATTGCGGACAAGATCACCGCCACGCCCATTTATTCGGACATCCAAGGCTCTGACCACTGCCCGGTGGGGCTGGAAATCGAACTGTAACGTCAAAATGGCAGGAACGGAAACTGTTCCTGCCATTTTGTTATTCCGGAATTTCGATCCCCACCTGTTCCCCTTTCCGAACCAGATAGCTTTTTTTCAGGCGCTCTATGTAGGCAAAGGGTTCCTCCGGGGAAATGGGGATAAATTTCCCGGCGGGCTTGTCATGCTTGGGCAGGAGTGAAAATGTCAGTTCTCCTTCCCCCAGCCGTTTGACCGGCAGCGAGGTGTTCAGCCCGAAGCCGCCGTCCACCGGCACCACCAGCCCCAGACTTTCCCGCTTGTCAGCGCAAGTTACCCAGAGTCTGCACATCACGTCCCCGGTCAGCTCGCAGCGGCACAGGAAATGATAGTAAAGCCCCTGCCTTGTCACCTGCACCTTTCCCACCGGACGGTTTCCGAAATATACGCCGTAATTTTCTTCCAAATGCAACGCCCCCTGCCGCATTCTATGCCGCAGGGGGCTTCATTATGAATCATGTTGCCCGTCCGCCGCCGGGAAGGCCGAAGCTGACGGCAATGGCGTCGTCCACCTGCGCCATCTGGTTTTCGTCCAGATGCCCCATGTGCTCCCGCAGGCGGCGCTTGTCGATGGTGCGAATCTGCTCCAGAAGGATGATGGAATCCTTGCTTAACCCCACACTTCCCCCCGCGATGTTGATATGGGTAGGAAGCCGGGCTTTCCCCGTCTGGCTGGTGATGGCCGCCGCAATGACCGTGGGGGAATGGCGGTTTCCGGTATCGTTCTGCACGATCAGAACAGGCCGGGTCCCTCCCTGCTCGCTGCCCACGACCGGCGACAGGTCGGCATAGAATATGTCGCCCCGTTTGACTGATGGTTCCGTCATAGTGTTCACTCTCCGTGCATCAATACCCACGCTACCGGATGAATCCATATGTAACGCGGTAATCCTATTCTCCCACGCCATGACCGGATTTATACGAGTTTTTAATAAAACGCTTAAAAGCGTTTTATTAGGCCGCAGGATTGCGGCCAGCGGCCACTGCCGCTAAAAACGAAGTCAATACATTTCTTACCGCCGCCCAGGCGGTCTGCCGTGGAACGGCAGAATAAAATGATGAAATCATTTTATTAAGAAATAGTATTATCCATGGCTGTCAGCTGTCCACTGTCAACTGTGGAAGCTCTGAGTGAGAGATTCCAGATAATGAGGTGAATTGAGTATGGCAGATGCAAAAAGAGATTACTATGAGGTGCTGGGCGTCAGCAAGGACACCAGCGCCGACGACATAAAGAAGGCCTACCGCAAGGCCGCCATGAAGTACCACCCCGACCGTAACCCCGGCGACAAGACTGCCGAGGAAAAATTCAAGGAGGCCGGGGAAGCCTACGAAGTCCTGTCCGACGCTGACAAGCGCGCGCGGTACGACCAGTACGGTTTTGCCGGAGTTGACCCCAACTTCGGTGCAGGCGGCGCTGGCTACGGCGGCGCAGGCTTTGGCGGTTCCGGATTCGGCGGGTTTGACGGCTTCGGCGATCTGGGGGATATTTTCGGCGAGTTCTTCGGCGGCGGCCGCAGCCGTGGCTCCCAGCAGAATGCGTCCCGCCGGGGCGAAAACGTCATGGCACGGCTGGAGCTGACCTTCGAGGAAGCGGCCTTCGGCTGCGAAAAAGAGGTTGCTGCCCAGCGGATCGAGAACTGCCCCAACTGTAAGGGTACGGGCAGCGCCGACGGCGTGATCGAGACGTGCAGCCAGTGCCACGGCACCGGCCAGGTGCGTTCCGTGCAGAACTTCATGGGCATGCAGATGCAGTCCACCACCGCCTGTCCCACCTGCGGCGGCCGGGGCAAGGTCATCAAGAATCCCTGCACCACCTGCCGCGGCAAGGGCAAGGTGCGCAAGACCAACCGGGTCAAGGTGAAGATTCCTGCAGGCGTGGATGCCGGACAGAGCGTCCGTGTCCGGGGCGAGGGCTGCGTGGGCGTGGGCGGCGGCCCGAACGGCGACCTGCTGGTGGAAATTTCCATCCGGCGGCACCCGATCTTTACCCGGAACGGGACGGACGTGTTGTGCGAAGTCCCCATCACTTTCACGCAGGCGGCGCTGGGCGCGACCATTCAGGTGCCCACGCTGGACGGCAAGGTGGATTATGAGATTCCCGAAGGCACCCAGACCGGTCGGGAATTCATCCTGCGGGAGAAGGGCATTCCCGAGGTGGGCAACACCCGCCGCCGGGGCAACGAGCGCTTCACGGTGGTGGTAGAGACTCCCACCAGACTGACCAAGGAGCAGAAAGACCTCCTGCGCCAGTTGGACGGAAGCGTGGATCAGTCCCCCAAAAGGAAGAAATTTCTCAACAATTTGAAAGACTTTTTCGGTTGATCCGAAAAAAGGCAGGGCAGCCACTTGCGGCCGCCCTGCCTTTTGTGTATAATGGGAGAAAGATTTTCCAAAAAGGAGGCTTCCGCCATGAAACGCGAGGACTACATCAGCTGGGACGAATATTTTATGGGCATCGCCATGCTTGCGGCGAAGCGCAGCAAGGACCCCAACACGCAGGTCGGCGCATGCATCGTCTCCCGGGACAACATCATCATCTCCACCGGCTATAACGGTATGCCCAAGGGCTGTTCCGACGACGAGTACCCATGGGAGCGGGACGGTGACCAGACCAAGTACCCCTACGTCGTCCACGCGGAGCTGAACGCCGTGCTCAACGCCAACGGCCGGGATTTGCGGGGCAGCAAGCTGTATGTGGCGCTGTTTCCCTGCAACGAGTGCGCCAAGGCCATCATCCAGAGCGGCGTAAAGGAGGTCTACTACCTCTCGGACAAATACGCGGACACTCTGGCGACCATGGCGTCCAAGCGGATGATGGATTCCGCCGGTGTCCGGTATATCCAGATGCGCACCGAGATCAAGTCCATCACGCTGGACTTTACCCCGGAGGAAGAGATGCTGTAAGGGGAGAACGGGATGCTACGACACATTTTATTTGCGATCAATCTGCTCCGGGCGATGCCCGCGTACTGCGCCGTGTGCCTTTCCGGGGCGAAGAAGCTGATCTGCGCGGAAACGGAAGGCTATATGTGGTTTCTGGAAACCTATGACGGCGACCGTTTTTTCCTGCGCTTTGCATGGCTCATGTGGCGCTATGACTGTTATCGGAGCCATGTGGTTTTCCGGTGCAGTCAGGCTTCCACCATGTGCAGCTATCTTATCAGACTGCTCTACCCGCCAAAGAAGGACATGGAGGTGCTGGGGGAGATTGGCGAGGGACTGGTGATCTACCACGGCCACGGAACGGTGATCGCGCCTTACAGCATTGGAAAGAACTTCTCCGTCTATCAGGGTGTCACCATCGGACGAAACGCGAAGCCGGGGCGGGAGATCAATAACCCCATCATTGGCGACAACGTGACGGTCTTCACCAACGCGGTGGTCGCCGGGGGCATTACCATCGGGGACAACGTCACCATCGGCGCGGGTGCCGTGGTGATGAAGGACGTTCCCGCCAACAGCATCGTCATGGGAAATCCCTGCGTCATCCGGGAAAAGCAGTCCTCCGGCGTTTGATACTATTTCCTGATTAAAATCTTTGATTTTAATCAGGAAGGCAGCGCCTGACGGCGCTGCCTGTTTTGTGATTTATAAGGAAAGA
>ERZ840096.514-NODE-514-length-56238-cov-18.050300_pt1 | contig 56238 bp, 44 predicted proteins | sample MGYA00519878_ERZ840096 | MGnify/ENA primary metagenome ERZ840096 (study PRJEB31850, sample SAMEA3708865) | human gut metagenome | biome: human gut; feature: human-associated habitat; material: faeces | place: China | collected 2014 ...
TTCCCGTCTGCGCCGTGCTGTACAGTCTTTATCTGGAGTTCATGAAGAAAGCAAGCGCCCGGCACTGAATGATTCATAATCGGATACCTTCTGAGCATCGGGCTGTATGCCAAATGCAAAGGGCTTGGGATACTCCCAAAATCGCCGTGTGTCCGGACAGCGGCTGTGCTTGCTGTTCTCTCAAATCTCAATATTCGCAGATCGTGATGTCCCCGCTTTTTCGAAAGCGGGGACATTTTTTCTTCTCCGATACTTAAAAAACGGCAGAAAATGTCCGCTGTGTAGTAGAGGGCTTTTTGAAAATATTGCGCATCTTTTTCCGGACAAAAGGCAAAAACATGTCCGTGTGTTATTCGGCGATTTCAACATTCATCACAAAATCCCTCTTGACTTTTTTCGGGAATTGCATATACTGACAGTGAGGAAACTCGTGTTTCCGTTTTTCGAGCCGAACCTCTTCCCGTTACTGGAGGGGGGGCGGCTCATTTTTTATACCTTCGTGCGAATAGGAGAGAACCGTTTTCTTCCAATGCAATCACATCAAAACCGAACCCAGTGCTAACCACGCTGCGAACTGCTCTATCATCTACAATGCGTATAAGCTCATCGGTATTGATGGATCCTGTGCACTGTAACACAACCCCTCCAGGAGTTTTTGCAATATGCTTTGTGGCTTTTCGAATCGCCATATCTGCCGCTTTCGCTATGGAAGGAAAATTTTTTGCGCTACCCCCTAATTTGCAAGAATTTTGTCCGTTGTAAAGTGAGAGGCAAACACTCGTGAGGCAAAACCGTGACACCTCGATTCATTCTGCCCGTTGAATAGTGAAAGGACCTTTTGGAGCAAAAGCGCAGACCTCGCTCCTTCGACCTAAAAAATTTTTCGGACAAAACCGGAAAATGTGTCCGTTGGTTAAGCACCACGAAAGGAGACATTTCCATGGACAACATCCTCACCGTCCCCATCCACCACAAAATGACGCTGACCGCCAGAGAAGCAGCGGAGTACAGCAACATCGGCATCAACAAGATCGACAGTATGCTGAGAGCGCCCAACTGCCCCTTCGTTTTGCTCGTCAGGACGAAAAAGCTGGTCAAGCGCCGGGAGTTTGAAGAGTACATCAGCCAAAAGCTGGTGATCTGACGGCAAAAGATAATTTGTAAAAACAGCTTGAGAGAAAAGAACCTATCTGCTATAATTATGTCGTTGCAGTAGGCTCTTTTCTCTATGCGACGAAGTAGGAATCGAAAAATTCTGTATGCACGCTTTACGCCATACCTACGCCACAAGAGCGATTGAATGCGGCGTACAGCCCAAAGTGCTGCAAAAGCTGCTGGGTCACGCAAGTATAAAAACAACGATGGACAGATACGTCCATGTCACATCTGAATCCTTGGATCAGGCTGTACGGCAATTTGAATCAGGCAGGGTTTCTTGGCATATAAGTCCATGCGAAAATGGCGTAAAAATGGCGTAAGCCAAACACGCCGGATTCCGGAAACCCTTGAAAATCAAGACTTTTTAAGGAGAGCGAAAAACTATGAAATTAGGAATCGTGGGGCTGCCCAATGTGGGAAAGTCCACTCTGTTCAACGCCATCACCAACGCCGGTGCCGAGAGCGCCAACTACCCCTTCTGCACCATCGAGCCCAATGTGGGCGTGGTGGCCGTGCCGGATGAGCGGCTGGACAAGCTGGCGGAGATGTACCAGCCCGATAAAAAGACCCCCGCCGTCATCGAATTTGTGGACATCGCCGGTCTGGTGAAGGGAGCCAGTCAGGGAGCGGGCCTCGGCAACAAGTTTTTGGAGAACATCCGCCGTACCGACGCCATCGTCCATGTGGTGCGCTGCTTCGATGACGAGAATATCATGCACGTGGTAGCCGATGCCGGTACCAACGTACCGGTGGACCCGCTGGGGGACATCGAGACCATCGACATGGAGCTGATCCTGGCGGATCTGGAGATGGTGAACCGCCGGGTGGAGAAGGCCGCCAAGGCCGCCAAGGGCGACAAGAAGTTCCTCCACGAGGCGGAGGTGTTCAAGGCACTGGCGGAGCATCTGGACGCCGGGAAGTCCGCCCGCACCTTCTCCTGCGGCGATGACGACCGGGCGCTGGTGGAGACCTGCGACCTGCTGAGCCTGAAGCCCATCATCTACGCCGCCAACATGGACGAGGCGGGCTTTGCCGATTATGAGAACAACCGCTACTTCCGGCTGGTGCGTGATCTGGCACAGAAGGAGGGCGCACAGGTGCTGCCCATCTGCGCCAAGCTGGAGCAGGACATCGCCGAGCTGGACGATCCGGAGGAGCGGGCCATGTTCCTGGAGGATCTGGGCATCGAAAAGTCCGGTCTGGATCGCCTGATCCAGTGCAGCTATGATCTGCTGGGCCTGATCTCCTTCCTGACCTACGGCAAGGACGAGTGCCGGGCGTGGACCATCCGCAAGGGTACCAAGGCCCCGCAGGCGGCGGGCAAGATCCACTCCGATATCGAGCGGGGCTTCATCCGGGCGGAGACCATCAACTTCGACGAGATGATGGCCTGCGGCGGCAGCGTGGCCGCCGCCAAGGAGAAGGGGCTGCTGCGGTCCGAGGGCAAGGATTATGTGGTCAAGGACGGCGACATGATCTACTTCCGCTTCAACGTATAAGCATGACCTGCAAGGGACACGGTTTGCCGTGTCCCTTTTTCATCCCCGGCCAATTCCGCCGTTTACAAAGGACGGTTTTTCTGATATGATAATGCATATCTATGGACTATCTACGCACAAAACAAAGGGAGAACATCCTCCCTGTGCGGATAGAGCGTGCCTTTTTTATGAAAGGAGACAACTGTTATGAACCAAGAGATCCAGTCTATTCTGGCCAGGGTAGACCACACCCTGCTGGCCCAGAGCGCCACTTGGAACGAGATCAAGGCCATTTGCGACGACGGCGTCAAGTACGGCTGCGCCAGCGTGTGCATCCCCGCCTCCTATGTGAAGCAGGCGGCGGAGTACGTGGACGGCAAGGTTGCCATCTGCACCGTCATCGGCTTCCCCAACGGCTATGACACCACCGCCGCCAAGTGCTTCGAGGCGGAGGACGCCGTGAACAACGGCGCTTCCGAGGTGGATATGGTCATCAACATCGGCTGGGTGAAGGACGGCCTGTACGATCAGGTGCTGGAGGAGATCCGGGCCGTGAAGGCCGCCTGCCACGGCAAGCTGCTGAAGGTCATCATCGAGACCTGTATGCTCACCGATGCCGAGAAGATCGAGATGTGCCGTGTGGTGTCCGACTCCGGCGCCGAGTACATCAAGACCTCCACCGGCTTCGGCGGAGGCGGCGCCACCCGTGAGGATGTGGCCCTCTTCAAGGCCCATGTGGCTCCCCATGTGAAGATCAAGGCTGCCGGCGGCATCGCCGACCTCAACGACGCCCGTGACTTCGTGGCCCTTGGGGCCGACCGTCTGGGCACCAGCCGCATTGTCAAGGCCGTGAAGGCCATGGAACAGGAATAAAAGGAGGAACCATCTATGCCTACCCCCCATAATAACGCCGCCCCCGGCGCCTTCGCCAAGACCGTGCTCATGCCCGGCGATCCCCTGCGCTCCAAGTTCATTGCCGAGACGTTTCTGGAAAACCCCGTGCTGGTGAACAACGTCCGTGGCGTGCAGGGCTATACCGGTACGTACAAGGGCGTGCCGGTGTCCGTCATGGCCTCCGGCATGGGAATGCCCTCCATCGGCATCTACGCCCACGAGCTGTACACCCAGTACGGCGTGGAAAACATCATCCGTGTGGGCTCTGCCGGAGCCATGCGGGCCGATCTGGAGCTGGGCAGTGTGGTGGCCGGACAGGGTGCCTGCACCAACTCCAGCTTCGCCGACCAGTACGAGCTGGGTGTCCACTATGCCCCCATTGCCGACTTCGATCTGCTGATGGCCGCCGTGGAGTCGGCCCGTGAGCTGGGCGTGAAGATGCCCGTGGGCAACCTCTACTCCTCCGATACCTTCTATGACGCCGCCGGCCGCAACGCCCGGATGCAGAAGATGGGCGTCATGGCCGTGGAGATGGAGGCCGCTGCTCTGTACTGCACCGCCGCCTATCTGGGCAAGCGTGCGCTGGCTATCTGCTCCATCAGCGACAATCTGGTGCTGGGTACCGAGCTCACCGCCGACGAGCGCCAGACTACCTTCACCAACATGATGAAGATCGGCCTGGAGGTAGCGGTAAAAATGACAAAATAAAGCCGTTTTGCCCACAAAGCACCCGTTTTTTCGAACCCTGCCATGGTGAAAAATGCAGCAGACCCTGCAAATAGGGCTTGCCCTTTCCTGCCGTATCTGTTATAATGCACCTGAACGGGCAAGCTTTGCCCGAATAAATGAAGGAAGGTAGAACAATCATGAAAAGAGTTCTCGCTATGATCCTTGCGCTTGTCATGGCTCTGGCTCTGGTTGCCTGCGGCAACAAGAACACGGACGATGGCAAGAAAGACGATGACAAGAAAGACACCCCCACCGTCATCACCAACCCCGATGAGGTTCAGGATGAGATGACCTCCTCCGACGGCAAGTACGAGGTGGCTTTCGTCACCGACGTGGGTCAGCTGAAGGATAAGTCCTTCAACCAGGGTACTTACGACGGCGTGAAGCTGTACGCCGCCAACAACAACCTGTCCTACAAGTACTATCAGCCCGCCAACGGCAGTGAGGCCACCGATGATGACCGCTTCGCCGCTATGAAGGCCGCCGTGGACAACGGCGCCAAGGTGGTTGTCTGCGCCGGTTATCTGCAGGAGGCTGCTCTGCGTATGGCGGCCAAGCAGTTCACCGATGTGTCCTTTGTCTTCATTGATGGTTATCCCGTCGGTGAGGAAGCCGATGTGAAAGATTCCCCCGCTCTGAAGAACATTGCCGGCGTTGCCTTTAAGGAAGAGCAGTGCGGCTATCTGGCCGGTTACGCTGTTGTCAAGGAAGGCTACACCAAGCTGGGCTTCACCGGTGGCGGCGGCGGCAACAACCCCGCCTGCTGCCGTTACGGCTATGGCTTCGTGCAGGGCGCTGACGCCGCTGCCAAGGAGCTGAACGAGAAGGTAGAGATCAACTACTCCTGGCAGTATGGTGCCAGCTTCTCCGCTTCCCCCGAGCTGCAGACCATGGCCGCCGGCTGGTATCAGGCTGGCACTGAGGTCATCTTCGCCTGCGGCGGTTCCATGTTCGCCTCTGTCGCCGCTGCTGCCGGCGCTGAGGAGGGCAAGGTCGTCGGCGTGGACGTGGACCAGTCTGGTGAGTCCCCCACCGTGATCACCTCCGCCATGAAGGGCCTGGCTGACTCTGCTCAGTGGGCTCTGGGCAAGTTCTATGCCGGTGAGTTCGCCTCCATCGGCGGTGTCCAGACCTCTCTGGGTGCCAATGAGAACGCCGTGGGTCTGCCCACTGCTACTTGGTCCCTGACCAAGTGGAGCGTTGATTCTTACAAGGTCATGCTGCAGGACATCAAGGACGGCAAGATCGCCATCGACAACAACTACGACAATCTGGCCAGCACCGAGAATGTCACTCTGAACATCGTCGGCTAAGCCTCTGCGTGTCGAACTCCACAGCGCCCGTGCTCTGCACGGGCGCTGTTTTTTGCTCCAAAGCCCCGGATGCCTCCCGTGGAGATTTGCGGCATCCCGCTTGTCAACCGGCGGCCGTCATGCTATAATTTTCCAAGGAAGCCGGAAGGGGGGAGCACACATGGGACTGCACGACGGACATCGCCAGCGCAAGCGGGAGCGCTTCCTGAAGCAGGGAGCCGACGGTCTGGCGGATCATGAGGTGCTGGAGCTGCTGCTGTACTATGCCATCCCCCGCCGGGACACCAACGAGCTGGCCCACCGGCTGATCCAGCACTTCGGTACGCTGGACGCCGTGTTCCAGGCCCCGCCGGAGGCACTGATGCAGGTGTCCGGCATCGGGGAGAATGCCGCCGTGCTGTTGAATCTGGTGCCGGCGGCCCAGCGGTGCGCCCGGCGCAGCGTCTCTGCCGAACGCATCCTCAACTCCGTGGAGCGCTGCGGTGCCTACTTCATGGACCTGCTGGATGCTCAGCGCCGGGAGCTGCTGTATCAGGTGTGTCTGGACGGCAAGGGAAAGGTGCTTTCCTGCAAATGCCTGTCCCAAGGCAGCGCCGATATGACCTCCCTCAGCATCCGGCAGGTGGTGGAGAATGCCCTGCTGTCCGGCGCCGCAGGCGTGGTGCTGGGCCACAATCACCCCAGCGGTGTGGCTCTGCCGTCGGCGGAGGACCGGGCCGCCACCCTGCAGGTGCGGGACGCTCTGGCCACCATGGATATCCGCCTGCTGGACCACATCATCGTGGCCGACGGTGATTTCGTCTCCATGGAGGCCAGCGGCCTTCTGTACGGCTGACCCACTCGAAAGGAAATTCCCCCAGCGCCCCGCTCCGGATGGAGCGGGGCGCTGCCATGTTTTCCCTCCACAAAATCAGAACATTTGTTTCAAAATTCATATTTACATATGAGATTTTTGTGGTAAAATAAAGTGATATACACTGAAATTGCAGGAGGCCCATTCCATGCCCCAGTTCAAAGTTATTTCGGAATATACCCCCTCCGGCGACCAGCCGCAGGCCATCGAAAAGCTGGCGGAGGGACTGGAGAACGGCCTGCGCCAGCAGGTGCTGCTGGGCGTCACTGGCAGCGGCAAGACCTACACCATGGCCAAGGTCATCGAGAAGGTGCAGCGCCCCACGCTGGTGCTGGCCCACAACAAGACGCTGGCGGCCCAGCTGTGCGAGGAGTTCCGGGAGTTCTTCCCGGAAAACGCCGTGGAGTACTTCGTCTCCTACTACGACTACTATCAGCCGGAGGCGTACATCCCCCACACGGATACCTTCATCGAGAAGGACGCCGCCATCAACGCCGAGATCGAGCGCCTGCGCCACAGCGCCACGGCAGCCCTCTTTGAGCGGCGAGACGTCATCGTGGTGGCGTCGGTGTCCTGCATCTACGGCTTGGGGGATCCCATCGACTACGCCAACATGGTCATCTCCCTGCGGCAGGGGAAGGAGTACCCACGGGAGCAGCTGCTGCGGAAGCTGGTGGAGATCCGCTACGACCGCAACGACGTGGCCTTTGAGCGCAATATGTTCCGGGTCCGGGGGGACACGGTGGAGATTTACCCGGTGTACGCCAACGGCTACGCCATTCGGGTGGAGTTCTTTGGGGACGAGATCGACCGCATCTCGGAGATCAACCCCGTCACCGGTCAGGCCCAGCGGGTGCTGCAGCACGTGGCCATTTACCCCGCCAGCCACTACGTCACCACCAAGGAGAAGATGGAGCGGGCGGTGCAGGAGATCGAGCGGGAGCTGGCGGAGCGCAAGGCCTACTTTGAGGATCACGGCAAGCTCATCGAGGCCCAACGCATCGACCAGCGCACCCGCTACGATGTGGAGATGATGCGGGAGCTGGGCTACTGCACCGGCATCGAGAATTACAGCCGGGTCATCTCCGGCCGGGAGCCGGGCTCTCCGCCCACCACGCTGCTGGACTACTTCCCGGAGGACTTTGTCCTCTTTGTGGACGAGAGCCATGTGACCCTACCTCAGGTGCGGGCCATGTATAACGGCGACCGGGCCAGGAAGGAGAGCCTGGTGGAGTACGGCTTCCGCCTGCCCTGCGCCTATGATAACCGCCCCCTGAAGTTCCCGGAGTTTGAGGAGCGCTTCCGTCAGGCGGTGTTCGTCTCCGCCACGCCGGGGGAGTACGAGCGGGAGGGAGCCGACCAGATCGTGGAGCAGGTGATCCGCCCCACGGGCCTGCTGGATCCCCGTGTGGAGGTGCGGCCCGTCACCGGCCAGATCGACGATCTGGTGGAGGAGATCCGGATCCGTGCCGCACGGGACGAGCGGGTGCTGGTAACCACCCTCACCAAGCGCATGGCGGAGGATCTGACGGACCACATGAAGGGCCTTGGCCTGCGGGTGCGGTATATGCACTCCGACATCGCCACCATCCAGCGGATGGAGCTGATCCGGGACCTGCGGCTGGGGGAGTTCGACGTGCTGGTGGGCATCAACCTGCTGCGTGAGGGACTGGACCTGCCGGAGGTGTCCATGGTGGCCATTCTGGACGCCGATAAGGAGGGCTTCCTCCGCAGCGAGACCAGCCTCATCCAGACCATCGGCCGGGCCGCCCGCAACGCAGAGGGACTGGTGGTGCTGTACGCCGATACTGTCACCCCCTCCATGAAGGCGGCCATTACCGAGACAGAGCGTCGCCGGAAGAAGCAGGACGCTTACAACAAGGCCCACGGCATCGTCCCTCAGACCATCCGCAAGAGCGTGCGGAAGGTGCTGGAGATCTCCCATTCGGCGGAGGAGGAAAAGACCACCGCCCGCCGCAAGCTGACGGACGCCGAGCGGGAGGCCACCATCCGCCGGCTGGAAAAGGAAATGAAGGAAGCCAGCAAAATGCTGGAATTCGAATACGCCGCCCTGCTGCGTGACCAGATCATCGAGCTGCGGGGCCAGAAGTAACAGGAGGCGCTATGGCCCATATACCCACCGTGGATATCCGCCAACTGGGGGATATCTCCTTTGACCGCCAACTGGAGCTGGCCCGGCAGCCCAACCGGGATTACGACGTGGACCGGTGGCTGTTCGTCCCCAACACCTACACCGAGTACCGGTACATTCTGGGTACACGGGGGGAAAAGCCTCTGATCTGCGTGGGCATCAACCCCTCCACCGCCCGGCCCGGTGCGCTGGATCCCACCCTGAAAAGCGTGGAACGCATCGCCCGCAACAGCGGCTTTGACTCCTTCATCATGTTCAACGTCTATGCCCAGCGGGCCACCTCCCCCGACGATATGGAGCGCACCTGCAACCCGGAGTTGCACCGGGAGAATATGCGGGCCTTTGCCTACATTCTCTCCCGCACACCGGATCCGGTGGTGTGGGCGGCCTGGGGGACCATCATCGAGAAGCGGGACTACCTGTGGCCCTGCCTGCGGGATATGATCGCCTTGGGAGAGGCCGCCGGCGCCCGGTGGGTCACCTGCGGCAAGCGCTCTGCGGCGGGGCATCCCCATCATCCCCTGTACCTCCGGGCAGACGCCGTGCCGGAGCCCTTCGACGTGGCGGCCTACGCCGCTGCGGGGGAGACCCGTGCTGCCGCTGCGGCCCGTGGCCGTCGCCGCCGGATATGAGGAGGGGAGCGCTATGACGGAGAAGCGTGCCGGGCTCAGCGCCATGACCCTGAAATACATCGCCATGGCCACCATGCTGGTGGACCATATGGGCTACGTCCTGTTCCCGTGGATCCTGTGGCTGCGGTGCGTGGGGCGCATCGCCTTTCCCATCTTCGCCTTTCAGATCGCTGAGGGCTGCATCCGCACCCATGACAGGCGGCGGTACGCCCTGCGGCTGCTGCTGTTTGCGGTGCTGACGGAGGTACCCTTCGATCTGGCCTTCAACGGCCAAGTGCTGTACCTCGGCTACCAGAATGTCCTGTGGACGCTGCTGGCCGGGGCGCTGGTGTGCTGGGCGGCGGACTGGGCGCAGAGGACCCCGGACGCCCTGCACCTTCTGGCGGCCACGGCGGCGTTTGCCGGAGCCTTCTGGCTGCTGGAGGTCTGCCATACGGACTACGGCGGCTGGGGCATGGCCCTGATTTTGTTGTTTCACCTGTCCCGTGGGAACCGGCTGATCCAGCTGGCGGGACTGGCGGTGTTCTGTGTCGCCAGCGTAGGCGGCGTCAGCATCGAACTGTACGCACTGGTGAGCCTTGCCTTCATCTGGCTCTATGACGGGCGGCGGGGCTATTGCAGCCGCCCCATCCAGTGGTTGTGCTACGCATTTTATCCCGTTCACCTGCTGCTCCTGTGGCTCTATGCCCGGACGGTGGACGGCATATGGTATTTGACATAAGGAGATACATCATGGCAAAGCATAAAGAGGAAAAGACCAACGTCATGCGGGTGCTGGATCAGAAGAAGATCCCCTATACCGCCCACACCTACGACCCGGAGAGCGGCATCGACGGCGTGTCCGTGGCCCGTTCGCTGGGGCAGGATCCGGCATCGGTGTTCAAAACGCTGGTGGCCCGTGGGGCCAGCGGCGGTTACTATGTGTTCGACATTCCCGTGGCTGCCACGCTGGACCTGAAAAAAGCCGCCCATGCCGTGGGGGAGAAGTCCGTGGCCATGCTGCCTCAGAAGGAACTGCTGCCCCTGACGGGCTACGTCCACGGCGGGTGCAGCCCCGTGGGCATGAAAAAGCTGTTCCCCACGGTGTTTCATGAGACGGCGGCGAGCCTGCCTGTCATCATGGTGTCGGCGGGGAAGCTGGGGTACCAGATCGCCTGCGACCCCAAGGCACTGTTGGCGCTGGTGAGGGCCGATACGGCGGACATCATCACGGAGGAATGACGGATGCAGCTGCGTTTTATCGACGAGCACAATGACCGGGGCCACCTGCTGTGGGCGGAGGAGCCGGTGGGGTTGGCCCTGCGGGGCGAGACGCAGCAGACGGCGCTCTCCAAGCTCCCGGCGGAGCTGACGGCCTATCGCCGCTGGCTGGGTCTGCCGCCGGTGCCGGCGGTGGGAGTTGTCACGCAGGAGGCGGCCAGCCCTCTCAACGTCCACGATGCCGACAGCGACATCCTGCTGCCCTCCGAGCACCGCCCCCTGACGGCGGAGGAGTATGAAGCACGGAAGGCACTGGCCCTGCGGTCGGCGGAGGACTTCCTGACGCTGTACCGCTCCATCCCCGACAAGACACACACCACCCTCCCCCAGCGGGAGACCTTCTACGGGGACGTCCCCCTGACGGCGGAGGAGATGTACCGGCATACGAAAAACGTCAACGCCTACTACTTCGGAGAGATCGGGGTAGAGATCGGCAACGAGCCGGATATCCTCATCTGCCGCCGGGCGGGCTTCGCCGCACTGGAGCGACAGCCCCGGTACCTTCACAATGCCGTGTTTCACGGCAGCTATGACGAGGACTGGACGCTGCGGAAGGTGCTGCGCCGCTTTGTGTGGCATGACCGCATCCATGGCCGGGCCATGTGGCGCATGGCCTGCGCCCTCTGCGGCAGCCGCCGGGTGGCCGACCCCTATCGCTTCGCATAAATCGGAGATCAACAGGAGAAAAACACCATGCAGGATCATATTTATATCAAGGGTGCACGGGAGAATAACCTCAAGAACATCGACGTCACCATCCCGCGGGACAAGCTGGTGGTGCTGACGGGGCTCTCCGGCAGCGGCAAGTCCTCTCTGGCCTTTGACACCATCTACGCCGAGGGCCAGCGCCGGTATGTGGAGAGCCTGTCCAGCTACGCCCGGATGTTTCTGGGCCAGATGGATAAGCCCGATGTGGACTATATCGACGGCCTGTCCCCGGCCATTTCCATCGACCAAAAGACCACCAGCAAGAACCCCCGCTCCACGGTGGGCACGGTGACGGAGATCTACGACTATCTCCGCCTGCTGTGGGCCCGCATCGGCACCCCCCACTGCCCTAAGTGCGGCAAGGAGATCCGCCAGCAGACCATCGACCAGATCATCGACCAGATCCTGGCCCTGCCGGAGGGGACTCGGATTCAGGTGCTGGCCCCGGTGGTCCGGGGCCGCAAGGGCGAGCACGCCAAGGTGCTGGAGGATGCCCGCCGCTCCGGCTATGTCCGGGTGCGGGCTGACGGGAACCTCTATGACCTGTCGGAGGATATCCCGCTGGAGAAAAACAAGAAGCACCACATCGAGATCGTGGTGGACCGGCTCATCGTCCGGCCCGATCTTGGCCAGCGGCTGACGGACTCCGTGGAAACGGCGTCCCACCTCTCCGGCGGCATCGTCATCGTGAATCTGCTGCGGGAGGAGCAGGATCTGGTCTTTTCCCAGAACTACGCCTGCGACGACTGCGGCATCAGCATCGAGGAGCTGACGCCCCGGATGTTCTCCTTCAACAACCCCTACGGCGCCTGCCCCACCTGCACGGGGCTGGGGATGCAGCTGAAGGCGGACCCCGCCCTCATCATCCCCGACGACAGCCTCTCCATTCTGGACGGAGCCATCACTGCCAGCGGCTGGAACTCCATCCGCTCCGACGGCATCAGCCGGATGTACTTCGAGGCCTTGTCCAAGAAATATCAGTTCTCCCTCCGAACCCCGGTGCGGGAGCTGCCGGAGTCCGTGCGGCAGATCATCCTCTACGGCACCGGCGGCGAGAAGCTGGAGCTGCACTATGACCAGCCCCGTGGCAAGGGCGTATTATATCAGCCCTTCGAGGGGGTGGCCAACAATCTGGAACGTCGGTATCAGGAGACTCAGTCCGACGCCAGCAAGCGGGAGATCGAGGAGTTCATGTCCCAATGCCCCTGCCCGGCCTGCCGGGGCCGCCGTCTGAAGCCGGAGGCACTGGCGGTGACGGTGGGCGGCCTGTCCATCTGGCAGGCCACGGAGCTGCCGGTGGATGAGGAGCTGGCCTTCTTCAACGGCCTGACCCTGACGGAGACGCAGCAGCTCATCGCCGCACAGATTTTGAAGGAGATCCGCTCCCGGCTGGGCTTTTTGCAGTCCGTGGGCCTCAGCTACCTGACCCTGTCCCGCTCCAGCGGTACCCTGTCCGGCGGCGAGAGCCAGCGTATCCGGCTGGCCACGCAGATCGGCAGCAGCCTGATGGGAGTGCTGTATATTCTGGACGAGCCCTCCATCGGCCTGCACCAGCGGGACAACGACAAGCTGCTGGCCACCCTCTGCCGCCTGCGGGATCTGGGCAACACCCTCATCGTGGTGGAGCACGACGAGGACACCATGCGGGCCGCCGACTATCTCATCGACATCGGCCCCGGCGCCGGAGCCCACGGCGGGCAGGTGGTGGCCGCCGGCACGCCGGAGGAGGTCATGGCCGATCCCGACAGCCTGACGGGCCAGTATCTCAGTGGGAAAAAGCGCATCGAGGTGCCGGCCGCCCGCCGCCCCGGCAATGGGAAGCTCCTGACGGTGCGGGGCGCACGGGAGAATAACCTGAAAAACATCGACATCTCCGTGCCGCTGGGGACCTTCACCTGCGTCACCGGTGTCTCCGGCAGCGGCAAGTCCTCTCTGGTCAACGAGATCATCTATAAGCGGCTGGGCGCCGAGCTGAACCGCATGAAGACCCACCCCGGCAAGCACACCGCCATGGAGGGACTGGAGCATCTGGACAAAGTGGTAGGCATCGACCAGAGCCCCATCGGCCGCACGCCCCGCTCCAACCCCGCCACCTACACCAATCTCTTCAACGACATACGCAATCTCTTTGCCGCCACGCAGGAGGCCAAGGCCCGTGGCTACGGGCCGGGGCGCTTTTCCTTCAACACCCGTGGCGGCCGGTGCGAGGCCTGCTCCGGCGACGGTCTGCTGAAGATCGAGATGCACTTTCTGGCGGACGTGTACGTCCCCTGTGAGGTGTGCCACGGCAAGCGCTATAACCGGGAGACGCTGGAGGTGAAGTACAAGGGCAAGAGCATCGCTGACGTGCTGGATATGACGGCGGAGGAGGCGCTGGCCTTCTTTGCCCCGGTGCCGAGGATCGCTGAAAAGCTTCGAACCCTCTGCGATGTGGGACTGGGCTATGTGAAGCTGGGCCAGTCCTCCACCACTCTCTCCGGCGGTGAGGCCCAGCGGGTGAAGCTGGCCACGGAGCTGTCCCGCCGTGCCACGGGCCGCACCTTCTATATTCTGGACGAGCCCACCACGGGCCTGCACTCCGACGATGTGAAAAAGCTGCTGGAGGTGCTGCAGCGGCTGGTGGACGCCGGGAACACGGTGCTGGTCATCGAGCACAATCTGGATGTCATCAAGTCCGCCGACTGGCTCATCGATCTGGGCCCGGAGGGCGGCGCCGGGGGAGGAACCCTCGTCTGCGCCGGTACTCCGGAGACGGTGGCGGCCTGCGAGGCCTCGTACACCGGCCAGTATCTGAAGAAGTATCTGTTCTGACTGTCTGCGCCGGTTGCGGCGGCGGAGAAAATGTGATAAGCTGGCATCGAGACACCTGCCCTCCCGCCTTCTGCATACAATGGCATGAGGTGATGGCATGGAACTGATGGGAGACGGCCTCATCGCCTTTTTGGCGGCGGTGGGCGTGAGCACCATCCTCTGGCTGCTGGCAGAGACGCTGCTGCGCCGTCATAGGCCGGTGGCGGAGGCTATATTGGTGCTGCCGGTCCGGGGCGACGGGGCCACGCTGGAGCGGGCTCTGCGCCTGACCATGGAGCAGCGCACGACGGGGGAGACCCCCATTCTGCTGGCGGACTGCGGGCTGGACGAGACGGGACTGCGTCTGGCGCAGGGCCTGACGCAGCGATACAGCCGGGTGCAGCTTTGCCCGGCGGAGGAATTGGAAAATTATCTGAAGTGAGGAACGAGCTATGGGTGAGCGCTGCACGGTGGAGGGAACCGTCCAACACGTGATCTTCCAGAATGAGGAGAACGGCTATACGGTGCTGGGCCTGCTGACGGAGGAGGGTGAGCTGGTGACAGTGGTGGGATGTATCCCCTGCGTGGCCCCCGGTGAAAAGCTCACCGCCGACGGCCTGTGGGTCAGCCACCCCTCCTACGGTCAGCAGTTCGCCGCCGAGACGGTGGAGCGTCTGATGCCGGAGACGGAGGAGGAACTCATCAGCTACCTCTCCTCCGGCATCATCAAGGGCGTCGGCCCTGCCACGGCGGAGCGGCTGGTGGAGCGGTTCGGCGGCGAGACGCTGGCTGTTATCGAGGAGGAGCCGGAGCGGCTGAGCACCGTCAAGGGCATCACCTCCAAGCGGGCCATGGAGATCTCCGCCGCCTTCCGGGAGCTGACGGGACTGCGTCGGGTCATGGAGTTTCTGGCCCGGTACGAGCTGCCGGTGGAACTGGCCATGCGGCTGTACCGCACCTACGGAGCCGATGCGCTGCCCCGCCTCCGGGCGGACCCCTATCTGCTGGCGGGGGAGCGCTACGGCGTAGCCTTTGCCGATGTGGACGAGATCGCTCTGAGTATGGGCTTCGGCGGCGACAGTCCCTGCCGCACGGAGGCGGCAGTGCTGTACGAGCTGGAGCACAATCTGGGCAACGGCCATGTGTTCCTGCCCCGCCCCAAGCTGCTGGCGGCCACGGAACAGCTCATCGGCGCCCCGCCGGAGCTGGTGGAGCAGGCGCTGGATACGCTGGAGAGCCGTGGCGCCGTGGTGGAGGAACAGATCGCACGGGTGGATGCCTGCTACCTGCGCCGGATGTATCTGGCAGAGAGCGAGACGGCCCGGCGGCTGCTGGCGCTGCGGGATGCCCCCCGGTCACAGGGCCGGGGCGTGGAGAAGCTGATCCGGGAGATGGAGGAGCAGCAGGGCATCGCCTATGCCCCTCAGCAGCGTCAGGCGGTGGAGTTGGCGGCCCGCACCGGCGTGCTGCTGTTGACCGGCGGCCCCGGCACCGGCAAGACCACCTCCACACGGGGCATCGTGGCCCTTTTCGAGGGCATGGGCCTTCAGGTGCTGCTGCTGGCCCCCACAGGCCGTGCCGCCAAGCGCATGAGCGAGCTGTGCCGCCGGGAGGCCCAGACCATCCACCGGGCGCTGGGTATGACCTATAACGAGCTCACCGGCGAGACGGTGTTTAAGAAAAACGGCAAAGAGCCGCTGGAGGCCGATGCCGTCATTGTAGACGAGATGAGCATGGTGGACCTGCCGTTGATGCAGGCATTGCTGGAGGCTGTGAAGCCCGGCTGCCGTCTGGTGATGGTGGGGGACCCCGACCAGCTGCCCTCCGTTGGCCCCGGCAACGTGCTGGGGGATCTGCTGCGCTCCCACGCAGTGGCCGCCGTGTCCCTGACGGAGGTGTTCCGTCAGGCGGAGCGTTCCGCCATCATCCGCAATGCCCACGCCGTCAACAGCGGCCGTCCCCCGGAGCTTGGCAGCGGCCAGAACGACTTCTTTTTCCTGTGCCGCCGGGCCCCGGACCGTCTGGTGCAGACGGTGGTGGACCTGTGCCGCACCCGCCTGCCGGACAACATGGGCATCCCCGCCGATCAGATTCAGGTGCTGTCTCCCACCCGCCGGGGCCTTACCGGCACCGTGAGCCTGAACCGGGCGCTGCAGGCAGCTTTGAACCCCCCTGCCCCGGACAAGCACCAGAAGACGTGGGGGGAGCTGACCTTCCGGGAGGGGGATCGGGTCATGCAGACCCGCAACAACTACGACGTTCTCTGGCAGAAGGACGACGGCGAGATGGGTACCGGCATCTTCAACGGCGACGTGGGGGTCATTCAGGAGATCGACCCCGGCGGCGAGCTGGTGACCATCCGCTTCGATGACCGCACCAGTGTCTATACCCCGGATCTGCTGGGCCAGCTGGACATGGCCTATGCCATGACGGTACATAAGGCGCAGGGCAGCGAGTACCGGGCCGTGGTGCTGGTCAGCGCACCTGCCGCCGCATCTCTCATGGTGCGGGGGGTGCTGTATACTGCCATCACACGGGCCAGAGAGCTGCTGGTAATGGTGGGGGACGATGTGATCCCCGGAAAAATGGCAGAAAACGACCGGCAGGCCCGGCGATACAGCGGCCTGCGCCGCAGACTCATGCAGGGAGGTGGCAGCGATGGCGCTTCAGGATGATCTGAACCGGCTGCAAAAGCAGCTGGGGAATTTTCTCTTTCCCCGGAAATGTCCCTTCTGCGGGACCGTCACCGGCGGCCGCCTGCTGTGCGGCAGCTGCGAAAGGACTCTGCCCTATACCGGGGAGAACGCCCTGTGTCAGGGGACCTTCGGGCGGTGCGCCTCGCCGCTGTACTATACCGGCCCCGTCCGGGAGGCTATCCTCCGCTTCAAGTTTCAGGGCCGCACCGGCGGACTGGACTGCTTCGGCCGATTGATGGCCGACTGCGCCGCCCGGTGGTATCCCGGCGAGTTTGACACCGTGACGTGGGTGCCGGTGAGCCGCAAGCGCCTGCGGCAGCGGGGCTTTGACCAGTCCCGTCTGCTGGCGGCCAGCCTGTGCGTGGATTGGCACGTGGCCCCGGTGGAGACCCTCCGCAAGGCGGTGGACAACCCCGCCCAGTCGGGGCTTACCGACGCTGAGCATCGCCGGGCCAACGTGCTGGGAGTCTACGAGGCCCTGCCGGAGAACGTCCGGGACAAGCGTCTCCTGCTCATCGACGATATCGTCACCACCGGCTCCACCCTCACCGAGTGCGTCCGGGTGCTGCGGGCGGCCGGGGCCGCCGACGTGGTGTGCCTGACGCTGGCCCGCACCGAGGAGGAGCACTGATTAAGGGGAATGCGGCATGCGGCGAGACACCGCCGGTATGGAAATGCCGCAAACGGCGCACAATAGCACCGGGACTTGTCTGCGGCGGGACGTGATTTCCTAAAAAACTGTGAACATTTGTTTACGAAGCCATAAAACCGGGAAAACACTCTTGCAAAATGCGGAAAGCGCCTTTATAATTGTAGCTTAGAGAAGAATCGGCTGCCTGCAGCCGTGTCCCATAACAGAAGAAAACGAGGTGCAGCGTATGTGTTCATTGGCAAAGGATATCGGGATCGATCTGGGTACCGCATCGGTACTGGTCTATATTAAGGGTAAGGGCGTCGTGCTCAACGAGCCGTCTGTGGTGGCCATCGACAAGAATACCGGCCGCCTGCTGAAGGTGGGCGCCGAGGCTCAGGCTATGCTGGGCCGTACCCCCGGCAACATCGTGGCCATCCGCCCCCTGCGGGACGGCGTCATTTCCGACTACGATATGACGGAGCGGATGCTCAAGGAGTTCATCCGCAAGGTCACCGGCGGCTTCCACCTGTTCCCGCCCCGGATCATGGTGTGCGTCCCCTCCGGCATCACGGAGGTGGAAGAGCGTGCCGTCATCGACGCCGGCCGTCAGGCAGGCGCCCGCCGTGTCTACCTCATCGAGGAGCCCGTGGCGGCAGCCATCGGCGCCGGCATCGACATCACCAAGCCCGACGGCCATATGGTGGTGGATATCGGCGGCGGCACCAGCGACATTGCCGTCATCAGCCTCTCCGGCGTGGTGGAGTCTGCCTCCATCAAGGTGGCCGGCGACCAGTTCAACGAGTCCATCGTCAAATATATGCGCCGCAAGCACAATATCCTCATCGGCGAGCGCACGGCAGAGCAGATGAAAATGGAGATCGGCTGCGTCTATCCCAAGGAGGAGGAGGCCACCATCGAGATCAAGGGCCGCTGCCTGATGACGGGCCTGCCCAAGACCATCACCGTCAACTCCACCGAGATGATGGAGGCCTTCGAGGAGCCGGTGGAGCGTATTCTGGAGGCGGTTCACAACGTGCTGGAGCGCACGCCCCCGGAGCTGGTGGCGGATATCTCCAATAACGGCATCGTCATGACCGGCGGCGGCAGTCTGGTGGACGGCTTCGACAAGCTGATCACCGCCCGCACCGGCATCCATACGGTGGTGGCGGAGGACGCCATCTCCTGCGTGGCGGAGGGTACCGGCAAGAGTCTGGACTCTCTGGGCGATATGCAGGACGGAACGGTGAATCTGTCCCGCAGAAGACAGATGAACTGAGAAGCATTGACTTTGCACCGAAAAGCAGAGCTTCGGCTCTGCTTTTCCTGTAACCGGGCCGGGAGCGGAATCCCTGTCCCGCAGCATCAGAAAAGGAGGAGTCCCCATGAAGTTTTCCAGCAAAGTGCAGAAATGCGGCCTGTCGCCCATGCGTAAATTCCACCCCTATGCGGTGGCCGCCGAGGCCAAGGGCCGGAACATCTATCACCTGAACATCGGTCAGCCGGATATCGAGACGCCCAAGGCGTTCTTTGATGCCGTCCGCAGCTTTGACCAGCCGGTGCTGGAGTACGCACCCTCTCCCGGCGTCCCCGCCCTCATTGAGGCCATCCGGGACTACTATGCTGCGCTGGATATGCACTTCGCCGCCGAGGATATCCTCATCACCAACGGCGGCTCCGAGGCTCTCCAGATCGCCATGAACTGCATTCTCGACGACGGCGACGAGATCCTCATCCCGGAGCCCTTCTACCCCAACTACAACACCATGGCCCGCACCTGCGGCGCCGTGATCCACCCGGTGTCCACCTCCCCGGAGGAGGGGTACTTCTACGCCGACCGCCGCCGCATCGAGGCGGAGATCACCCCCCGCACCCGTGCCATTCTGGTGACCAACCCCGGCAACCCCACCGGCACCGTCCTGACCCATGAGGAGATGGAGATGCTGGTGGATGTGGCCCGGCAGCACGACCTGTTCCTCATCGGTGATGAGGCATACCGGGAGTTTGTCTACGCCGGGGAGCCTCTCCAGTCCTTCGGTGAGTTCACCGATGCAGCGGAGAACGTCATTCTCATCGACACGGTGTCCAAGCGCTTCTCCGCCTGCGGCGCCCGCATCGGCTGCCTCATCTCCCGCAACCGGGAGCTCATGGCCCACGCTATGAAGTATGCTCAGTGCCGTCTGGCGGTGCCGACGCTGGATCAGTTGGCCTCCGCCGCATTGTATCAGGTGGGGCCGGAGTATTTCGCCGCCGCCCGTGAGGAGTATAAGCGCCGCCGTGACACGGTGGTCCGCAAGCTCCAGCAGATTCCCGGCGTGGTCTGCAAGTGTCCCAAGGGCGCCTTTTATCTGATGGCCGCTCTGCCGGTGGACGATGCCGACACCTTCCAGCAGTGGCTGCTGGAGGAGTTCGAGGATCACGGCGATACCGTCATGTTCGCCCCCGGCGAGCCCTTCTACGGCACTCCCGGCAAGGGCAAAAACGAGATCCGCATTGCCTACGTCCTGAAGCAGCAGGATCTGGAGCGTGCCATGGATCTGCTGGCGCTGGGTATCCGTGCCTATCAGCAGCGATAAAGAACCACAGCCGGAGCGTTTCGCTCCGGCTGCCCTTCCGTCAGGAAAGCGAGGATATGATGATGTTTCAAGGCTATGACCAGCAGACGGTGGATTTTCTCTGGGGCATCCGCTTCAATAACGACCGCAGCTGGTTTCAGGAGCATAAAGAGCAGTACCGGACCCACCTGCTGGCCCCCACCCGTGCGCTGGGGGAGCAGCTCTACGACGGCCTCCATGCCATGCTGCCCCATGAGCCGCTGATACTGAAGGTCAGCCGCATCTACCGGGATGCCCGCCGCCTCCATGGGCAGGGACCCTATAAGGATCACCTGTGGCTCTGTGTCCGCACCGGCGATCAGGACTGGACCGGCCGCCCCACCTTCTACTTTGAAATTGCCCCGGACTATTACAGCTACGGCATGGGCTTCTGGTGTGCCGCCCCGGCCCTCATGGCCCTGTACCGCCAGCGCATCGACGCCGACCCCAAGCCGCTGGAGAAGCTGGTGCGCCGCTTTGACCGCCAGCAGACCTTCCGGCTCACCGGCCCGGAGTATGCCCGCAGCAAGGGACAGGTGTCCGACCTCCTGCGCCCGTGGTATCAGAAAAAATCCCTGTCCCTGCAATGCGAGGCCCCGCTGGACGAGCGTATTTTCAGCCCCCAGCTGCCGCAGGAGATTCTGGAGAGTTTCCGGGAGCTGCTGCCCTTCTACCGCTACTTTACAGATCTCTGCGCCGCTCTGTCCCGTCAGGAGGGGAAGGACGAATGAATAAAAGCCCGGCAGACCTTCGGTCTGCCGGGTTTTTTGCGGAGCGGTAAAATGCAGTAAAAACCCCCGGAATTTGCAGAAAGTACTTGAATTCTGTCAAGCACGGTGCTATGATACAACTATCAAGCGTGCGGCCAAAAGCCCGTGGGCTTTTTATCGTTTCTAAGAAACGATAAGGGGTGTTCAAAGGGAGTGTCATCCTGAGGAGAGGCGCAGCCCCGACAGGAGGATCCGTATCCCTTTTGCGGCGTCCCGCTACAAAAGCCTGCCAGCCAAGAGCCCCACACGCAAAAAATAGGAGGAGATACTTATGACAAACCGCAAGAGTACCAAACGGGCCTTGCTGGGCAGCGTCATGGCCATGGTTCTGTGCCTGGCCATGCTGATAGGCGCTACCTTTGCATGGTTCACCGACACCGCATCCACCGGTGTCAACAAGATCCAAGCCGGTAATCTGAAAGTGGCGCTGGAAATGAAGGATGCCGCTGGCCAGTGGGTTCCCGCTGAGGGCAAAACGCTGGACTTCGTCAAGGCCGCTGCGGGCGAGCAGGTTCTGTGGGAGCCGGGCTGCACCTATACCCTGCCGGAGCTGCGTGTCATCAACAACGGCAATCTGGCCCTGAAGTACAAGGTGACCATCACCGGCATCAACGGCAGCGCCAAGCTGAACGAGGCCATCGAGTGGACCATCGGGGATGTGGCGATGGGTGCCGAACAGCACCTGAAGGCCGGTGAGAGCAACGAGTTCACCATCAAGGGCCACATGAAGGAGTCTGCCGGCAACGAGTACATGAACGAGTCCATCGACGGCATCGCCATCACCGTTGCGGCTACGCAGGACACCGTGGAGAACGACAGCTTCGGCAACACCTACGATGAGGATGCGGAGTATCCGATTGTTGCCATGGATACTCTCCAGGAGCTGATTAATAACGCCACTGAACCTGTGTCTGCGAAGCTGGAAGGCAATATTGCCGGAAGTCTTACGGTTCCCCAGGGTAAAGATGTCACGCTGGATCTTAATGGTTTTACGCTGACCGGCGGCGACTCCCATGCGATTTTGAACCATGGTACGCTGTGCATAAAGGACAGCAGTGGCAATGGAAAGATCGTTGCGTCAAAAGCCAATACATCTGCGCTTCGTAACGCTGCTGTTTGCGTGATAGACGGCGGTACCTTCACCCGCGCGGCTGGGGTGGACAACAAGTGGCACACTGTGGAAAACTTTGGTACCATGACCTTCAACGGCGGTAAAGTGATTGCTGAAGACGGTCAATCATTTGCCATTGTCAACGGTTGGAATTATATAAATCCCGGCGAACAAAAAGCTACCATGACGATCAACAACATCGAAATGGAGGCCGGTCCAAACGGTTTTAAAAACTGCGCTGGTGGCACTCTGACAATGAACGGTGGCACATTGCATTGTACCGGTTTCTGGGGATTGTCCAATGACTCAACCGGTGTTGCAACGATTAACGGCGGCAAAATCATTTCTGACAATTACGTTGCCATTTCCAACGGCGGTGCAAAGATGGAGATCAACGGTGGTACATTTACCGGCCCTCAGGGAAGCCTTTATGTGCAGAATTATGCGCAGGGTACAGTCGTAATGGGCGGTAGCTATGGGAATGAGACAGTGGAGTTTATGCGGAATTATTGTCCTGAAGGCTATACAGCTACGCTTAAAGACGGTATGGTTGTCGTAAGCAAGGATTGATTATTGTATAAGTCCAAACCCCTTTCCAAGTCCTCTCACTCCTCGGAGTGAGAGGCAATCAAAGGGCATATCGTCGACACAAGCTTTGTATCTTTCCGCCCGCCGTAAGCGGCAGGCGTCAATCACGGTGCTGTGTCTCCTCTCCCCAACAAAACCGCTTTGCTTGTTTTGTCGGGGACCCCGGATGAATATGCCTTTTGATTGCCTATACAAATTCCATCGAAAACTGAGCGCAATGTAATGAAGGTGTACCCCGTCTTCCTCCACCGGGCGAAGCACGCAGCAAAGGAGGTGCAGAAACCATGGGTTTCTGCCGGCGTTCTTTGGAAACCACCTCGCTGTATCCGCCACAGGCGGATACAGCGAGGTGGTTTCGGGGAAGTGTCCCGGTTTCCATGCCGCAACGTGGCTGGAGATCGGCTGACACGACGGTGCAGACTTTCTGCCGCTATTGGCAGAAAGCTGCCCTCCGGAGGCAAAACACAAAAACACCCCAATAAAATAGCAGCCCCTCCGCCTTGCGGTGGAGGGGCTGTAATTTCATAAGCTGCTTTCCAAGAAAAGCTTACTCCTGATCGCAGTTGGGGCAGTGGCCATTCTCATCCAGATGAGCGCCGCAGCGGGTGCAGAAGCTGGGCGCCACGGGAGCCGCCTGCTCAGCGGGCTGGAAGGGAGTCGACCGCTGGGCGGGAGCCGCAGGAGCCACGGGCGTTACCGGAGCAGCGGGCTTAGCGGGCTGGGTACGGTGCAGCTCCGGCACGGCGAACAGGTCGGCGTCGGCGCTGCGCTCGTTCTGGTTTTTCAGCTTGCGGTTGATGGAGATGACGTTCTTCAGCAGCAGGACCGCCATCATCAGCAGCTCATAGCACAGACGTACCGCAATGGGGCCCAGCACCATCAGCAGGATGCCGTAGCCGCCCAGCCAGTGACGGCCGGTCCAAGTCTCCGGAGCCATGAACAGCATGAAGAAGCCGCACAGAATGACGTAGGCCGTCACGAAGATGTACAGAGCCTGCAGGATCTTCTCCACGATCAGGAACTTAAAGTTCACAGCGTCGTGGAGGAACTTGCCGAAGCGGCCCAGCTTCTCCCGCTTGCTCTCCGGTACGATCATCACAAAAGCTACCACCGTAGCGGCGATAGCGAGGATCGTGGCGATGATGCCGAAAGCACCCAGGTTGATGTTCAGATAGTTCATAGCTACCATCCTTTCGTTTCATATGATTTTCTCTGTTGCCCTTCGTCGAAAGCTGTCGAAGTGCGGGAGTATCGTATCACGAAAGGGGAAGCTTGTCAACATCCGACCAAAGTGGACAGAGGCAGGACGGATATCCACTTGACAAATGGTCCCAAAATGGGTATATTATGTACCAGTCAAGTGAACATCTTCCACCTTGGGGGAGTAATTCCACTTCGCAGCCTGCGGAGTGAGGCAGTTTCGTCAAACCGGCGTTCAGGCGCCCGGACTGCTTTGAAAGAATGAGACTCATGCGTGGGCTTCGGCCTGCGCATGAGTTTTTTTGTTACGCCGGGTGGGTAAAATGGAGATGGGGGGAGGACCCCCGAAGAAGGAGTGGTTGGATGCAAAAGGAATACACCCAAACAAAGGAACAGGTGCTGGAGGGCCTGCGGACAGACCGGCAGGGCCTTTCGGCGCAGGAGGCGGAGAAGCGCCTTCGGGAGCACGGGGAGAATCGCCTGAAGGAGGCGGAGAAGCTGACCTTGTTTCAGCGGTTCGTGCAGCAGCTGAAGGATCCCATGCTGCTGATCCTGCTGGCGGCGGCAGCGGTATCCGCCGTGACCAATATCCTGTCCCATGAGAGCTTTACGGAGGTCATCATCATCCTGATGGTGGTGCTGCTGAACGCCATTCTGGGTGTGGTGCAGGAGAGCAAGGCGGAGGCCGCCATTGAGGCTCTCCAGACCATGACCGCCGCCACCTGCAAGGTGCTGCGGGACGGGCAGCAGGTGACTATGGAGAGCCGCCTGCTGGTACCCGGCGACGTGGTGCTGCTGGAGGCGGGCGACGCCGTCCCGGCGGACGGGCGCATTTTAGAGAGCGCCTCCATGAAGATCGAGGAGGCAGCCCTCACCGGCGAGAGCGTCCCCGTCAGCAAGTTTACGGAGCCCCTCGCCGGGGAACAAGTGTCGCTGGGCGACCGGAAGAACATGGCCTACATGGGCTCGGCGGTGGTATACGGCCGGGGCCGCATGGTGGTCACCGCCACGGGCATGGATACGGAGATGGGCAAGATCGCCGGTGTGCTGGCCCAGACGGAGCAGGAGGAGACACCCCTGCAGCGTAAGCTGACCCAGCTGGGCAGCACCCTGTCCAAGATGGTGCTGGCCATTTGCGTGTTCATCTTTGTATTTGACCTGCTGGTGGCGGGTTCCCTGACGCTGGAGAGCGTGCTGGAGACCTTCATGGTGGCGGTGTCGCTGGCGGTGGCCGCCATTCCGGAGGGCCTTGCCACGGTGGTGACGGTGGTGCTCTCCATCGGCGTCACCAAGATGAGCCAGCACAACGCTGTGATCCGCCGTCTGACGGCGGTGGAGACGCTGGGCTGCACGCAGGTCATCTGCTCCGACAAGACCGGTACCCTCACACAGAATAAAATGACGGTGGTGGAGCACACCGGCCCGGAGGGACTGCTGGGTACCGCTATGACCCTCTGCAACGACGCCGTGGAGAATCCCGACGGCACGGTGCAGGGCGAGCCCACGGAGGCGGCGCTGGTGCGCTTCGGCGTGGACAGCGGGCTGGATAAGAACCGGCTGGAGCAGGAGCAGCCCCGTGCGGCGGAGGCTCCCTTCGACTCCTCCCGGAAGATGATGTCCACCATCCACCGCATGGATAACGGCTTCATTCAGTACACCAAGGGCGCACCGGATGAGGTGCTGCGCCGCTGCTCCCGGTATGAGGAGAACGGCCAAATGCTGCCCATGACCGAGGAGAAGCGTCAGGAAATTCTGGCTCAGAACAAGGCCATGGCGGATAAGGCTCTGCGTGTGCTGGCGGCGGCCATCCGCCTGTGGGAGGGCGGCCTGCCCAAGGACGACAGCCCGGAGTATCTGGAGCAAGATTTGTGCTTCGTGGGTCTGGCGGGCATGATCGACCCGGTGCGTCCGGAGGTGAAGGCCGCCATCCAGCAGTGCCGCACGGCAGGCATCCGGCCGGTGATGATCACCGGCGACCACAAGGATACCGCCGTGGCCATCGCCAAGGAGTTGGGGATATTGGACGATCCCTCGCAGGCCGTTACCGGCAGCGCTCTGGACAGCCTCAGCGACGAGGAGCTGGCCAAGGAGGTGGAGAAGTACAGCGTGTACGCCCGTGTACAGCCGGAGCATAAGGTCCGCATCGTTAACGCATGGCGCAAGCGGGGGGCCGTGACGGCTATGACCGGCGACGGCGTCAACGACGCCCCGTCTATCAAGTCCGCCGACATCGGCGTGGGCATGGGCATCACCGGCACCGACGTCACCAAGAACGTGGCGGATATGGTGCTGGCCGACGACAACTTTGCCACCATCGTGGGCGCCGTAGGCGAGGGCCGCCGTATCTACGACAATATCCGCAAGGCCATCCAGTTCCTGCTGGCCTCCAATATGAGCGAGGTGCTGGGCGTGTTCGTGGCTACACTGCTGGGCTTTACCCTGATGAACCCGGTGCATCTGCTGTTCATCAACCTCATCACCGACTGCTTCCCGGCGCTGGCACTGGGCCTGGAGCGGGAGGAGCCGGACGTGATGGAGCGGCCGCCCCGCCCCTCTGATGACGGCATTTTCGCCGGTGGTCTGGGCTGGGACATCGCCTATCAGGGCATCCTCATTACCGTTATCACATTGGTCTCCTACATCATCGGCCACTGTATGGAGGTGGGGTATTTCGAAATGCCCAAGGGCGTCTCCGACGACGGTATGACCATGGCCTTCCTGACCATGAGTATGTGCGAGATCTTCCACAGCTTCAATATGCGCTCTCAGCGGCGCAGCGTGTTCAGCCTATCCAGTCACAACAAGGTGCTGTGGTTGGCCATGATCGGCAGTCTGCTGCTGACCACCGTGGTGCTGGAGGTGCCCTTCATCGCCAACGCCTTCGGATTTACGCCGGTGAGCTGGACGGAGTACGGTATTGCGCTGGGTCTGGCGGTGCTGGTGATCCCCGTGGTGGAGATCGTAAAAGCCTGCCAGCGGGCCCATGGCCGGAGAAAGAAACAGCTTTAAGCCTGTCGAATCGCATCCGCCGGGGCGGCTTTTGCCGCCCCGGCGCTCTGTCAGAATCCTATAAAATGCCGGGTCACCGCCCGGCGTTTTTCTTTCTGCGGGAATTTGCGTGGCGGCGGAAAGTGTGGTACAATCATCTATTATGACAAATCCCTCGGAAGGAGGCGTATCTATATGAGCGATGAACGGATGGAGCAGAACCGGCAGCCGGAAAAGGCAGATGTGGTGTTCTTTTCCCCGGAGATGCTGCGGCTGGCGGATCAGCACCGGCGGGAGCAGCAGGAGCGGCTGGAGAACTGCCGCCAGGCGGCCCGGAATGGTGACTGCGCCGCAGCGGTGCAGATGGGACTGCATTATTTTTACGGCACCGGCGGCGTGAAGAAGGATCCGGACAAGGCCTTTGCATGGTTCAGCCGCACGGAACCGGACGACCCCACGGCTCTTTACTGGCTGGCGGTGTGCCATGACAACGGCACCGGCGTGGAGCGTGACCCGGTGCGGGCCTTTGAGCTGTTTCAGGAGAGTGCCAAGCTGGGCTATCTGCCGGCGGTGTGCGATCTGGGCGTGTGCTACGAAAACGGGCAGGGAACGGAGAAAGATCTGGACCGGGCCATCCAGTGCTACCGCCATGCGGCGGAGGAGGGCTACGCTCAGGGACAGTGCAATCTGGGGGCCATGTACTACTTCGGCGTGGGAGTGGAGAAGGACTATGGGCAGGCGGCCCGGCTCTTTACCCAAGCGGCGGAGCAGCAACATCCACGGGCGCAGTTCCTGCTGGGTCTGTGCTATGAGTTCGGCAACGGCGTGGAGCAGGATGCCAAAAAGGCGGCGCTTCTGTATCAGGAGGCCGGGAAGGGCGGCAGCGCTGAGGGCCTGTGTGCTCTGGGCGTGCTGCACCACGCCGGAAAGGGCGTGGAGAAGGACGATCGCCGTGCGGCGGAGCTGTTTCGTCAGGCAGCGGAGCTGGGCCTGCCCAGAGCGCAGCTGTTCCTGGGTCACTGCTACGACGACGGCATGGGGGTGGATCAGTCGCCGCCTCAGGCGGTGGAGTGGTTCCGTCAGGCGGCGCAGACGGGCTATCCCGACGCCGTGATGCAGCTGGGGCTGTGCTATCTGTACGGTCACGGGACAGCGACCGACGAGAAGCAGGCGGCGGAGCTCTTTCAGCAGGCCGCCTCGGCGGGGAACATCCGGGCCATGAACGAGCTGGGGCTGTGCTATGAGGCGGGCCGTGGCGTGGAGAAGGATATCCACCGTGCAGTGGAGCTGTACCGTCAGGCGGCGCAGTCCGGTATGGCGGCGGCTCAGTGTAATCTGGGCGTACTGTACCGGGAGGGCCTCGGCGTAGAGCAGGACGACCGCAAGGCGGCGGCCCTGTTCCGGGCCTCGGCGGGACAGGGCTTTGCCCGTGGACAGTTCCTGCTGGGGCTGCACTTGGAGGACGGCCGGGGCATCGACCGGGATGAAAAGCAGGCGGCGCAGGAGTACCGCCGTGCGGCGGGACAGAACTATCCCAATGGCATGGCGGCGCTGGCCCGGTGCTATGAGCACGGCGTCGGGCTGGAGCGCAACCCCTATCTGGCGGCGGATCTCTATGACCGGGCGGCCCGCCGGGGCCATGTGAGGGCGGCCTATGCCCTGGGGAATATGCTGCTCTCCGGCGACGCCATCGGGCAGGATCCGGCCCGTGCGCTGGAGCTGTACCAGCAGGCGGCACAGGCCGGGCACATGGGCGCTCTGCGGCAGGCGGGCCGGTGCTATCAGAAGGGGAAGGGCTGTCAGAAGGACGAGGCCAAGGCCTTCGACTGCTTCCGGCGCAGCGCCGAGGGCGGAGACGGCCCGGCGGCGGTGGCGCTGGGATACTGCTACCAAAAGGGCGGCGGCTGCCCGGCGGATGCCGCCCAAGCGGCTCACTGGTACGAGGAGGCGGCCCGCCGGGGCCTGCCGCTGGGACAGTACGATCTGGGCTGCCTGTATGAGGCGGGACAGGGCGTTCCACGGGATCGGAGAAAGGCACTGGAGCTGTACCGTCAGGCGGCACAGGAGGTCCCGGAGGCCCGTCAGGCGGTCCGGCGGCTGGAAAAGACCGGCAGAACCCAACGGATCGCCGGCTGGGCGCTGGTGACCTACGCCATACTCATGGGAGCCGGGCTCTGGGAGGGCAGCGCCGGTGACCGGATCATCTGGCTGGCGGCGGCGGCCCTTCCGGCGGTGGCCGGAGGGTGCTGCCTGCACTACGGTCGCCGTCTTGCACCGCCGCTGAGTAGGATCGGGCGGATCGCCCTGACGGTTTTAGGGGCCGTGCTGGCCTTCCTCTTTGTGGTGGGGGTCGTGGTGCTGCTGGACCCGGCGGAGGCAGTGGACGGCGCCAGCGTGTGGCTCACCGGCTGCGCCGGCGTCGGTGCGGCAGCCCTGCTGCTGAATGGCCTGCGGAAGCCTCGTACATAAAACGGCGCAGCGGGGGCGTGTACCAAACGGTACACGCCCCCGCTGCATATGAGAAAGAGAGAGACTCGAAGAAAGCTTCGTTATTTCATCGATCAATGACGGCCGAAGAAGTAGTCGTACAGGTCGCTGTACCCATTTCCGCTGTAGCCGTTATTGCCGTTATTGTAGCTGTTGTCGCCGCTCTGGCTGCTGTCCGTGGTGTCGTCGGTGGTTTGGGGCTGTGCGTCGAAGGTCAACTGGGTGGTGATCTCCTTGCCGTCACGCAGAACGGTGAGGGTCACGGTATCCCCGGCCTTGAAGCCCTTCTTGGCGGCGGACAGATCCTCCATGGAGGTGATCTGAGTGTCGTTGAGCTTGGTGATGACGTCGCCCAGCTTCAGCCCTGCCTTATCCCCGGCGCCGCCGTCCTCCACGGAGTAGACGAACACGCCCTCGGTGGCGTTGATCTTATACTGTGCCGCCATCTGCTGGGTCATGGTGCCGGCGGTGATGGCCATGTAGGCCTTATTGCCGACGGAGCCGTTCTCTATGATGTCCTTGATGATGGACTGCACATCGTTGATGGGAATGGCGAAGCCCAACCCCTCCACCGTGGTATCGGCGTAGCTGGAGTACTTGGCGGACACGATGCCCACCACCTCGCCGTACAGGTTCATCAGGGGGCCGCCGGAGTTGCCGGGGTTAATGGAGGCGTCCACCTGGATCATGTTGAAGGGGGTACCCTCCACGTTGATGGCACGGTTCACGCAGGATACGATGCCCTGACTCATGGAGAAGGTCAGCTCACCCAGAGGGTTGCCGATGGCCAGCACCGTGTCACCCACGTTGACATCGGTGGAGCTGCCCAGCGTTACAGCCGGCAGATCCTTGGCATCGATTTTCAGCACAGCCACATCGTAGTCGCTGTCGCTGCCCACCAGCGTGGCAGGATAGGTGTCGCCGTTATAGAGGGTGACGTTGATGGAGCTGGCGTTGGCTACCACGTGCTGATTGGTGACGATATAGCCGTCGGCGGTGTAGATGAAGCCGCTGCCGGAGGAAGCGGACTCGGTCTGCTGGCCGAAGATGTTGGTGGAGACGGCGGAGCAATTGATGGACACCACACTGTTGACCGTGGAGGCGTACACCTCGGAGGGAGTCATCAGGGTTTGCCCGTCTACCTTTTTCACGCTGACGGTAGCGGCGGTACGGTTGCTCTGCTGCACAGTGGTCTTGCCGGTGCGGCTGCTGTTCTGGGCCAGAATGGCGCCGCCGAAGCCGCAGGCTGCGCTGATAACGGCACAGCTGAGGATCAGGGCCACCACACGACCTACACCGCCGTGGTGCTTCTTGGGCTGCACCGGGGTGTCTGTCACCACCGGCTCGGCGGCGGGCTCCACGGTGGACCCGGCCGCAGACTCTGTATGAGATTCTGCGTTGGGATCACGATAGCTGAAGTGATACAGGTTGTTCTCGTCATGAAACTCGTTGGACATATGAAAAACCTCCTTTTGGGATATTGCCCACGGCGGGGAACTGTGCTATGATGTTTAGCGCCGTTCCGTTTCTTTGTCTATTATCATACCCGGAAAGCTTAATGTAAGCTTTAAGAAACGGATTTTTCTTTGAACATTTTGTAAAGGAGGTGCCGCCGTGCTGAAGCTGGAGGGCTTGAAGCTGACCCCGGAGGAGAAGGAGGCGGCCCTGCACCGGAAGGCAGCCCGGCTGCTGCGCATCCCGGAGGAGGATGTGCTGTCGGTGCAGGTGCTGCGCCGTTCCATCGATGCACGGGAGGAGCTGCATCTGGTGTACACCGTGGCGGCGGAGGTGCGGCAGGAGAAGCAGGTGCTGCGCCGCTGCCGGGACCGGCGGGTCAGCCGGTACGCCCCGGAGCGGTACGCTTTGCCGGAGATATTGTCTCCGCCGGAGGTGCCGCCGGTGGTGGTGGGCGCCGGGCCGGGCGGCCTGTTTGCGGCGCTGGTGCTGGCCCGATGCGGCCTGCGCCCCATTCTGCTGGAACGGGGACAGGATACCGTTACCCGCCAGCGGGACGTGGAGACCTTCTGGCGCACCGGCGTGCTGGACCCGGAGTCCAACGTACAATTCGGAGAGGGGGGAGCCGGGGCCTTCTCCGACGGGAAGCTGAACACCGGCACTAAGGATCTGCGCCACCGGTGGATCTTAGAGGAACTGGTGCGATGCGGTGCGCCGGAGAGTATTCTGACGGATGCCAAGCCCCATGTGGGGACGGATATGCTGCACATCGCTCTGCAAAACCTGCGGCAGGAGTTGCTGTCGCTGGGGGCGCAGGTGCGCTTCGGCCACCGGCTGGAGGGACTGGAGAGCCGGGATGGCGTCCTGACGGGGCTGCACGTCCGGACAGGGGAGGGGACGTACCGTCTGCCGGTGCGGGCGGTGGTGCTGGCGCCGGGCCATAGCGCACGGGATACATTCCAGATGCTGTACGACGCCGGGATCCCCATGGAGGCCAAGCCCTTTGCCGTGGGGGTCCGCATCGAGCACCGCCAGCGGGACATGGACGCCGCCCAGTACCGGCAGTATGCGGGTCATCCGTGCCTGCCGGCCTCCACCTATAAATTGTCGTGCCATACAGCGGCGGGCCGGGGCGTGTTCTCCTTCTGCGTCTGCCCCGGCGGACAGGTGGTGGCGGCGGCCTCGGAGCCGGGGCGTGTGGTGACCAACGGCATGAGCCACTACGCCCGCAGCGGCGAGAACATCAACGGCGGGATGCTGGTGGGCGTCACACCGGAGGATTTCGGCACGGATCACCCTCTGGCGGGGGTGGCGTGGCAGCGGCAGTTGGAGGCGGCGGCCTTCCGACTGGGAGGCGGCGGATTTCTGGCCCCCTGCCAACGGGTGGAGGACTTTCTGGCCCACCGTCCCTCCACGGGGCCGGGAGCGGTGCTGCCCAGCTATCGTCCCGGCGTCACGTGGTGTGACCTCCATGACTGCCTGCCGCCGTTTCTCACGGGGGCTATGGAGGAGGCGCTGCCCCTGCTGGAGCGGAAGCTCCGGGGCTACGCCCAGCCGGATGCCCTTTTGACGGCGGTGGAGACCCGCTCCTCCTCACCGGTACGCATCCTGCGGGATGAGAGCGGACAAAGTGCGCTGCGGGGACTGTATCCCTGCGGCGAAGGGGCGGGCTATGCCGGCGGCATCCTGTCCGCCGCAGCGGACGGTATGCGCTGCGCAGAAAAAATCTGGGAGGTATATTCATGATGAGAAAGCTTGCAGTGGTGGCGGATTATCTGGACGACAGCCACCGTACCCATATCGAAAAGATGGCCGGGGACGCCGGTTTCACCGTGGATTATTTCACCGAGGGCCACCTGCCTCAGGATCGGGCAGGGGAGTATGAGGTGATCTACGGCACCGTCCCCCCCAAGGAGCTGAAGGCCGCCACGGCCCTGCGGTGGTTCTGCTGCTCCTATGCCGGTATGGATCAGTGGAAGGACGACGCCCTGTATCACAGCCCGGAGGTGATGCTCTCTAACTCCTCCGGGGCCTACGGCGTGACCATCAGCGAGCACATGGTCATGGTGACGCTGATGCTGCTGCGGCAGATGCCCACCGTGCAGGAGTGGATGCGCCGCCACGATTGGAGCAACGAGAAGCCCCCCATGCGCTCCGTCTGCGGCAGCCGCGTCACGGTGCTGGGCACCGGCGATATCGGCACCTCCTTTGCCCGCCGGGTGAAGGCCATGGGAGCCAAGACCGTGGTGGGTGTCTCCCGCAGCGGCCGCCGTGTGGACGATGCCTACGACGCCATGTACACCACGGCGCAGCTGGATCAGGTGCTGCCGGAGACGGAAATTCTGGCCATGGCCCTGCCCGGCACGGCGGAGACGGAGGGCATCCTCTCCCGCAGCCGCATTGCCCTGCTGCCCAAGGAGGCGGTGGTGGTGAACGTGGGCCGTGGCACCGCCATCGATCAGGACGCCCTGATGGAGGCCCTGAACGCCGGACGGCTGGCCGGTGCGGCGCTGGATGTGGTGCGCCCGGAGCCTCTGCCCCCGGAGCATCCCCTGTGGAACACCAAAAACCTCCTGTTGACGCCTCATCTCTCCGGCTTCATGTCGCTGGGCATCACACGGGATACAGCGGTGGCCCTCTTCTGCGAGGATTTCGAGAACTACATCGCCGGCCGGCCCCTGAAGCGGCTGGTGGACCGCCGCAAGGGCTATTGATAACGGGATATAGAAGTATATAGGAACAGGGCCTGCCGCTATGCGGCAGGCCCTGTTCCTTTGTGCCGCCCCGAAGGGCTTCCTGTTACAGACTATACCGCAGCGTGCGGTACAGCCGCTGGGTACACCGTGCCAGCGTCCGGGATACCGTGGACTTGCTGATCCCCAGCTCCTGTGCGATGTCCGTGACCCGCTTGCCCTGGGTGAAGTGCATCCTCAGCAGCTGCCGCTGCCGGGGCGTCAGCTCCTCCTCCACCGCCAAGGGCAGATTCACCAGCAGACGCCGGATCTGCTGGCGGTTGTCCTCCTGCTGTCCCTGCTGCCACAGCTGCAGGCTGGCGATATCCAGCGGGTCATAGCGGCCGGAGCCGTCAGATACGGTATGCCGCATAGCGGTGGCACCCCCTGTCATAGTAGTGGGCGGTGTGATACGCCAGCTCACGGGCCTGCCGCCGCAGGGGCATCAGCTCCCGGATGCGCCGCTGCAGACACAGCACCTCCTCCGGGTCCTGGGCCGTCAGGGCCCGCTGATGCAGCTGCCGGATGCGCTCGCCGATAGCGTCGGCGCTGGCGGCATAGTCGTGGGACATTTCCTGCAAGGTCATAGAACTTCCTCCTTCCGATCTCCCCATGTTCCTCCTATGTACGGCGAAAAAATTCGCCGGGAACGCAAAAATACTGTTGACAAACGGGCCTTCATCTGGTAGTATAGATTCGCTGGTCAAATGCTGGTGTAGCTCAGCTGGTAGAGCAGCTGATTTGTAATCAGCAGGTCGGGGGTTCGAATCCGTCCACCAGCTCCAATTTGATATGGGGGATTTCCCGAGTGGCCAAAGGGGACAGACTGTAAATCTGCTGGCAACGCCTTCGGTGGTTCGAATCCACCATCCCCCACCAAACCGACGAGTCTTTTACGAGACTCGTCGGTTTTCTTTTTGTCCGAGAGCCGATGCCGTCTCCTGACGGGGCGCAGGAACGATCCTCCGGCCCAGCGGTTCTAAATACCAGTAGCTTTGGATATGATACCCTTGTGATGCCAGTATTCTTGTGAGTGAATTAAGACTATCACAAGAATCTTGTTATGTCAAGAGGGAATTAACAAGTTTCTTGTTAAAATGCCTTGACAGAAAACAAGAAATATGGTAGCATCACAGTGAAACCGTCGAAGGAAGTCGAAGGAGGGCGTGACCATGAGCTTTGGCGATCAGCTGAAGAAGCGCCGGGAAGAGCTGGGCCTGTCCCGCTCGGAGCTGGCGGACCGGCTGGGGGTATCCCGGTCGGCGGTGGGCAATTATGAGACCGGCGTCAGCGCTCCCAAGGAGGAGGTGCTGCTGCGGCTGTTCGATGCCCTTCATGTGGAGCCCAACTATCTGTATCGGGATGCCTACCGGGGCGGGGGAGAGGGGGTCAGCGACGAGGAGCGGAGCCTGCTGGAAAAGTACCGTCGGCTGGGCCTCTCCGGGCGCCAGACCCTCCACACCGTGGCGGATGCGCTGGGGACCATGCAGCAGGAGCTGCAGGCCGCCGCCCCGGAGCCTGCGCCCCGTGTCATCCCGCTGTATTGCTCCCCGGCTGCAGCGGGCTATGCCGCCCCGGTATTCGGGGAGGATTATGAGCCCTTGCCCGTCACCGGTGAGGTCCCCACAGGGGCGGAGTTGGCGGTGCGGATCCAGGGCGACTCCATGGAGCCCTATATCCACGACGGCTCGGTGGTGTACGTGAACCATGACCCCCTGCGGGCGGGAGACGTGGGCATCTTCTGCGTGGACGGCGATATGCTCTGTAAGCAGTACTACCGGGACCCGCTGGGGGTGGTGTATCTGTTCAGCCTCAACCGCCGCCGGGCGGATGCGGACGTGATCCTGCCCCCCAGCAGCGGCCGCAGCCTCACCTGCTTCGGCCGGGTGATGCTCCACGGCTTGCCTATACCGGAATAAAAAAGACCCGTCGGAAAACCAATGGCTTTCCGACGGGTACTTTTTTCCCGCTCTCACAAAATAAAGCCGCCGTCGCAGGTCAGCACCTGCCCGGTGATGAAGTCCGCCTTGTCCGAGGCCAGAAACGCCACGGCGTGGGCGATGTCCTCCGGCGTTCCCAAGCGGCCCATGGGAGTCTCCTGCGCCAGCTGGGGCAGTACCTCGGCGGGCAGGGCATCCAGCATATCTGTGCGGATGACACCCGGCGCCACGCAGTTCACCCGGATGTGGGTGGGGGCCAGCTCCGCCGCCAGAGATCGGGTCAGGCCGATGAGGGCCGCCTTGGTGCAGGAGTAGGTGACCTCGCAGCTGGCGCCCCGCAGCCCCCAGATGGAGGAGGTGTTGATGATGCACCCCTGGTGGTGGTGCAGCATGGCAGGCAGCACCGCCTGAATGGCGTGGTAGGCGCCGTCTACGTTGACGGAGAAGTAGCGGTGCCACAGCTCATCGGTGATGTCCTGAAATAGGGCCTGTCCCGCCACACCGGCGTTGTTCACCAGCAGCGCTACCGGGCCGAAGGCATCCTCCACCTGCCGGACCATGGTATTCACCTGTTCCCGGCAGGCCACATCCGCCTGCACCGCCATCACCCGGCAGCCCTCCCCGGTGAGCTGTTCCACCAGTGACCGGGCGCAGTCCTCCCTCTCCCGATAGTTGATACATACGGCCCAGCCCTGCCGGGCCAGTTCCGTGGCCACGGCCCGGCCGATGCCACGGGAGGAGCCCGTGACCAGTGCGATTTTCTCCATGAAGTGTTCCTCCTTGTGCGCCTACGATGTTCTTTGACAGCAGTATAACAAAAACTTTTCAGATTGGCAAGAAAAGTGTTGACAAACGGGAGACTTTCCGGTAGAATACTTTTGTTCGCACGGTTAGCTCAGCTGGTAGAGCACATGCTTGACGTGCATGGGGTCACAGGTTCGAGTCCTGTACCGTGCACCACACGTCAAAGTCCCGGAATCACTACGATTCCGGGGCTTTTCTTTTTTTTGCTCATTTCTTATTTATTAGTAACGTGTTAGTAACAGCGTCCACAAGTGTCTGTGCGTCTATGTGCGTATATATGTTTGCGGTGGTGGAATAATCGGCGTGTCCGAGTGTTTTTTGCAGCATTTCCGGTGGCAATCCCTCTTTTACCGCACGGGATGCGTATGTGTGGCGTGTGGGGCCTTGCGCTCTATGCCGTGTTCGCTGGATGTGTGATGGTTAGAATAATTATATAAAATGTAATTGTATGCAGTCCAACAAATGGGGTGCAGTTCAGATCACCCGGTGCCCTTTTTATCCCCGAAGGGCTGGAAAAACCCATCGTGAGAAAATTTTCGCACCCTGCCTGCCGAAGTACCTCCGCCCCGTGAGAATTTTGTATCACACCCGAAAAAACTGCCAAATTGTACCATTTGCCCACGTGACCTGACCGACACTCCGCTGCTCTGCGCAGTTTCCACGAAAAAGTCTGCAGAATCATTCTACAATACAGGACTACAAGCAGCATAAACGGACGAACTTTGTTAAATAATAGTTAATATATACGACGAGATAAGTTTTTTGATTGTTAAACTTTAGTCAACTTTACGGTTGCAATTTTTTTATTACAGAGATAGAATAATATCAACAACCAATGTGTGTGTTGTTCCGCCACGGGCGGCATTCAAGATGTAAGGAGAAAAAGTATGTTCAAGAGATTCACCAACGCTTGCGTGCGTGTTGTGAACCGCTGGCTGCCGGATGCATTCCTGTTTGCCGTCATCCTGACCTTTGTGGTCTATGTGGCAGCCATGTTCGCCACCGGCATGGGTCCCATCAAGGTGCTGGCTGCATGGGGCAATTCCGACGGCTTCTGGGGTCTGCTGGCCTTTTCCATGCAGATGGCTCTGGTGCTGGTGCTGGGTTCCGCCATGGCTTCCGCCAAGCCCTGTAAGAAGGTGCTGCGGAAGGCCGCTGGTCTGTGCCACAATAATATGCAGGCCATCGTCATCACCACCATGGTCTCCACCGTGTGCTGCTGGCTCAACTGGGGCTTCGGCCTGGTGGCCGGTGCGCTGCTGGCCAAGGAGGTGGCCAAGCGGGTCCCCACCGTGGACTATCCCCTGCTGATCGCCTCCGCCTATTCCGGCTTCGTCATCTGGCACGCCGGTCTCTCCGGATCCATTCCCCTGACGCTGGTCACCGGCGCCAAGTTCGGTGAGGTCACCTATCAGGCCGCCATCACCGAGACCATCTTCCACCCCATGAACATCATCATGTGCGCCGTGGTGCTGCTGGCCATGCCCTTCATCAACTACGCCATGCACCCTGACCGGGAGCGTGCCGTCACCATCGATCCCACCCTGCTGGTGGAGGACGAGGATAAGACCTACGAGATCAACACTCCCGCTGAGAAGCTGGAGCATTCCAAGATCCTGTGGGGCATCCTGTGCCTGGCCTTTCTGGTGTATATCATCTACTACTTCGTCACCAACGGCTTTACGCTGGGCCTGAACATCGTGAACATGATCTTCATGTTCCTCGGTATCCTGCTCCACGGCGACCTGCGCCGCTATGTGGACGCTGTGGCGGAAGCCGCCGGCAGCGCCTCCGGTGTGCTGCTGCAGTTCCCCTTCTATGCCGGTATCATGGGCATGATGGTGGTGCAGAATGACGCCGGTGTGTCTCTGGCAGGCGTCATCTCCCAGTTCTTCGTGAACATCTCCAACAACGTCACCTTCCCCATGCTGTCCTTCCTGGCAGCCGGTATCGTGAACTTCTTCGTCCCCTCCGGCGGCGGCCAGTGGGCCGTGCAGGGCCCCATCATGATGCCTGCCGGCGCAGAGCTGGGCATCGGCGCTGGCCGTACTGCTATGGCCATCGCTTGGGGCGACCAGTGGACCAACATGATCCAGCCCTTCTGGGCCTTGCCTGCGCTGGGTATCGCCAAGCTGTCTGCCCGTGACATCATGGGCTATCTGGTGGTGGTCCTGCTGTTCGTGGGTCTGGTAGCCTGTCTGGGCTTCCTGGCCTGGGGCCTTCTGTTCTGATATCTTCCTATCTTTTCCATACTCCTCAAAGCAAAAGAGGCTGGGTGTCCACCCAGCCTCTTTTGCTGTTTCGATTTTACTTCACCCAGCCCATCAGCTGCACGAAGTTCCAGATGAGCTTGCAGCCATAGAAAATGATCACACCGCCGCACACTTTATTGATGATGTTCAGCATCTTCTCGTTGAACTTGCTGCCCAGCAGCGACACAATGGTGGAGAGAGTCAGAAACCAGATCACCGACGCACTGCCGAAGCCGCAGATGAAGGGCAGATCGCCCCCGGTGGGCAGGCTGGCCCGGAAGGCCCCCAGCATCATGGTGCCGTCGATGATGGCCTGCGGATTGAACCACGTCACCACGAAGGCGGTGGTGAACAGCTTCCACACCGGCACGTTTACATCCTTGCCGCCCTCCAGCGATGCCTTGGACCGCAGCAGCCCGATACCGATCCAGATGACGATGAGACTGCCCAGCCCCAGAATGACCTTCTGCAACCACGGCACAGCCTGCATCAGAGCGCCTGCCCCTAAAAAGCAGGAGACACCCAGCGAGACGTCCCACAGAATGACGATCAGTGCCGTCAGATAGACCCGGCTGCGCTTCTGAGTCAGGGCGCTGTTGATGACAAACAGATTCTGCAAGCCAATGGGGGCCACATACGCCAATCCCATGGTCAGTCCCTGCAAATAGATGTTCATAGCGGTGATTTTCTCCTTATTGGTTATTTACTCCGGTTTTACTACCTGCTATAATGATAACACATTCTCCCCAAAGCGCAAGAGCGCAGATAAAGCTGAGCAGGTAAGGAGGAACTGACCGTGTCCCATTATGACTGCCCCTGTATGGAGAAATGTCCCCTGCACTACGCCATGTCCCTCATCGGCGGCAAGTGGAAGGTGCAGATCCTGTGCTCCGTCACCAACGCCGGGACCATCCGCTACAATGCCCTGCGGGGCAAGCTGGACGGTATCAGCAACACCGTGCTGTCCTCGGCTCTGCGGGAGCTGGAGCGGGACGGATTGATCCTGCGCCGGGAGTATCTGGAGGTGCCGGTGCGGGTGGAGTACGCCCCCACCGAGGACTGCCGCCGCCTGCTGCCCATTCTGGAACAGCTGTCTGACTGGGCAGAGGCTCGGATGCCCGCCGATGAATCCACAACGAAAAAGGAGGAACCGCAATGACCATCCAAGAAGCACTGGAAAAGCTGCAAGGCTATGAGAAAGCCACCTTTGCCCTGAACCACGCAACGGGCCTTATGTACTACGATGGCGCCACCATTGCCCCTAAGGGGACGGCGGAGCTGCGGGGCAGCACTCTGGGAGAGCTCTCCCGCATGGGCTATGAGCTCACCACCGCCCCGGAGACGGTGGAGATGCTCCGCACCCTCATGGAAAACCGTGAGGAGCTGGACCCCGTCACCCGCCGGAAGGCGGAGGAGCTGTGGCGTGACTACGACCGCACCCACCGTGTCCCGGTGGCGGAATACGTAGCCTATCAGGAGCTGTCCGCCAAGTCCGACGCCGTGTGGCACGAGGCCAAGGAGAAGAATGACTTCGCCCTCTTCGAACCCTATCTCCAGCAGATGTTCGATGCCAGCCGCCGCATGGCCGGCTACTGGGAGCCGGAGAAGGCCCCCTACGAGACCATGCTCTCCACCTTTGAACGTGGCCTGACGGTGGCCCAGTGCGATGCCTTCTTCTCCTCCCTGCGGGAGAAGCTGGTGCCGCTGATCCAACAGGTCACCGCCCATGCCGACCGAGTGGACGATGCCCCTCTGCACCGGAACTACCCCGTGGCGATCCAGCGCCAGTTCTCCGACTTCATCATGGACGTCATGGACATCGATCGAGACCACTGCATCATCGGCGAGACGGAACACCCCTTCACCACCAACTTCTCCCGTGACGACGTCCGCATCACCACCCACTACTTCGCCGATCAGGTGGCCTCTTCCCTGTACTCCGTGGTCCATGAGGGCGGCCACGCCCTCTATGAACTCCACACCGGCCGGGAGTTGGCCCGCACCTGCCTTGGAAACGGCGTCTCCATGGGCATCCACGAGAGTCAGTCCCGGTTCTACGAGAACATCATCGGCCGCAGCCGGGCCTTCTGCTCCGTCCTGCTGCCGTGGCTGAAGGAGCACTTCCCGGAGCAGCTGGTGGACGTGACGGAGGAGCAGTTCTACCGCATGGTGAACCGCTCCCAGCCCTCCCTGATCCGCACCGAGGCCGACGAGCTCACCTACTGCCTGCACATCATGGTCCGCTATGAGCTGGAGAAGCAGATGTTCGCCGGTACCATTACCGCCCACGACCTGCCCGCCGCATGGAATCGCCTGTATAAGGAGTACTTGGGCATGGATGTCCCCTCTGATCGGGAGGGCGTCCTACAGGACTCCCACTGGGCCAACGGCAACATCGGCTACTTCCCCTCCTATGCCATCGGTTCCGCCTACGGCGCCCAGTACCTGCTGGAGATGCAGAAGGACCTGGACGTGGAGGCCGCCGTCCGCTCCGGCAAGCTCACCGCCATCAACCGCTGGCTGGAGGAGAAGATCTGGAAGTACGGCTGCATGAAGGACCCCGTGGCCCTCTTCGAGTCCGTCTGCGGCTCCTTCCGCCCGGAGGAGTACGTGGCCTATCTGGGAAAGAAGTTCACGGAGATATACGAACTGTAATCTATTACGATAATAATACAAAACATTATCGCCCCGGAGTGTTCCACGGAACCCTTCGGGGCGATTTCTGTCCGTCCACCCGCCGAAAAATAGAAACCCTCTCCTGTCTATTCTCCGCAGACAACGGGCAAAAGACCTGTAAAAATGACGAAATAGGACAAATACCCCTTGCACTCTGTCGATCATGGTGCTATGATACAACTATCAAGTGTGCGGCGAAAAGCCCATGGGCTTTTATCGTTTCTAAGAAACGATAAGGAGAGGTCAAAGAGGTTGCCATTCTGAGGAGGGGCGTAGCCCCGACGTGAGAGTCCGCATTCTCCTTGCAGCGCCCCATCGCCCCACACACAAAAAAATAGGAGGAAGATACTATGACAAACCGCAAGAGTACCAAACGGGCCTTGCTGGGCAGCGTCATGGCCATGGTTCTGTGCCTGGCCATGCTGGTAGGCGCTACCTTCGCATGGTTCACCGACACCGCATCCACCGGCGTCAACAAGATCCAGGCCGGCAAACTGGATGTTGCTCTGGAGATGAAGGATGCCAGCGGCAACTGGGTCTCCGCCGAGGGCAAGACGCTGGACTTCGTCAAGGCTGCTGATGCCAAGGGCGAAGCCATCCTGTGGGAGCCGGGCTGCACCTATACCCTGCCGGAACTGCGTGTCGTCAACAACGGCAATCTGGCTCTGAAGTACATGATCAAGATCACCGGCATCAAGGGGGATGCCAAGCTGAACGAGGCCATCGACTGGACCATCAATGATGCGGATATCAACCTGACCGAGATGCAACTGAAGGCCGGGGAAGAGGGCGCCGCCTTTACCATCAAGGGCCATATGCAGGAGTCTGCCGGCAACGAGTACATGGACCTGACCATCAGCGGCATTTCCATCACCGTCTACGCCACGCAGGACACCGTGGAGAGCGACAGCTTCAACAACCAGTATGACAAGAACGCTGCCTATAAGGGTACGCAGGAATTCACCGAAGGTACCCACACCCTCAGCAACGGCGTCGTGGCTCTGAACCCCAATGACATCGCCGTAAAGGCCAGCGGAAGTGACACCAACGTCACCATCACCGGCGGCTATTATGACGGCGGCAACGGCGGCAATAACATCTGCGTCTATGCTATGAACGGCGCCACCGTGACCATTCAGGGCGGCACCTTCACCGTGGGCAGCGATGCCAACGGCGAGGGCAACTCCGTCGTGGAGAGCAACGGCGGCAACATCGTCATCGAGGGCGGCTTCTTCTATACCAACTACAACTGGAGCGGCTTCTACTATGTGCTGAACCAGAAGAACAACAACCCCGGCACCATCACCGTCAAGGGCGGCACCTTTGTGAACTACGATCCCTCCAAGGGTGACGACAATCTGGGCGGCAGCTTCGTAGCTGACGGCTATTCCGTGGTCTCCGAGAAGCACGGCGATGACACCTGGTACACCGTGGTCAAGGGTACCGGCGTGATCCCCGGCACGCAGGAAGACCTGAACAACGCCATCACCGATTCTACAAACAAGGACATCACGGTCGTCATGCCCGCCGACCAGACCCTGACGCTGGACAACGGCATCGCCAACGAGGGTGCCAAGGCCCGCAACATCACCTTCGTGGGTGACGGCACTCAGACCGTGGACGTCATCACGAATGCCACCGGTGCCGAGGGCGGTCAGCTGAACTATCAGCGCGGCTCCACCTTCACCTTTGAGAATGTGACCGTTCAGGCCGGTGAGGGCAGCTTCGACGGCATCGTCTGCGACGAGCTGGTCTATCGCAACTGCACCATCAAGGGCAAGCTGACTCTGTACGGCAAGGCCACCTTCATCAACTGCACCTTCGATAACACGATGGCCAACCAGTACTCCATCTGGACCTGGGGCGGCACGGACGTGACCTTCGAGGGCTGCACTTTCAACACCAACGGCAAGGCCATCCTCCTCTACGGTCAGGCCACCGCCGAGAAGCCCACCGATCTGGTGGTGAACAACTGCACCTTCAACGACCGCAAGAGCGGCGCTGCCGGTAAGGCTGCCATCGAGGTGGGCAACGACTACAATGCCACCTACACCCTGACCGTCAACAACGCCACGGTCAACGGCTTCGCAGCCGGCAAGAATACGGGCTCCACCCTGTGGGCCAACAAGAACAGCATGGACGCCGCTCACCTCACCGTCACCATCGACGGCACCAAGGTGCAGTAAGCGCAGAGAGCTGATAACGAGCAAGGCCACCCTGCTAAAGGGTGGCCTTGTCCGCTTACAGCAATATCCGAGACAGAATAAATCGCCCTCCCCCTTGAGGAGAGCGATTTATTTCATTTCCTGTACCAGCTGCTCCAACAATTCCAACTGGCGGCTGCTGAGCCGCCGCAGGGATTTGCTCAGCGACAACAGACGTACCGGGTCTGCGAGTTCTGCTGCAAAAAATTCCTCCGGCGTCACGCCCAGATACTCACAGATGTAGAAGAACGTGGACATGGACGGCAGATTCACGCCGTTTTCGATGTTGTTGATGTACCCGGCGCTCTGTCCCAGCGAAAGACTCATATCACGAGCCGATACGCCCTTGGCCTGCCGCAGCTGTGACATCCGTCGGGCAAACTGCTTCTTCTCCATGACCCACCTCCACGCTTTTTGATAATTGTACTATATAGTCTGCTGAATCTTATCCGGTTATTTAGGATATTTTCTTGACATAACTATTTTAAATAGATATAATGAGAAAAAATACTGTGGAAAGTAGATGGTGATGAAGAGTGGAAGCGCTGATTGGAATCGTTGGTGTGGCAGTGCTGTGTTTCCTACTTTCGGCTCTGTGGGATTTTACAAAAAAGACGGAAAAGGAACAACAGTGGCAGGCCGTGCAAATGCAGGATCGCAAGCGAAAACAGCAGGCGGAAGAAGAAGCGGAGCGATACCGAACGTCTCTGGTAAAGCGGTATAAAAATAGCCCGTTGACAAGGGAAATCCTAAAGACCATTTGCGACGGGACGGAGCGCAATCCGGAGGAGATCGTCATCGACAAAAGCGGTGCCTCCGGACGTACAGACGGGATGGTGCGCAGCTATGATTTTTTAGCGCATCGTGTCCCTGAACTCACCGATAGTAAAGCGTTTTCCTATGAATATCATCCGATTCAGAATCTTGGCGTTACCGATTGTGTGTTTGTTCGTCAACAAGCCGCACTGGCGGAAGCCATTAGGGAAATTCTGGGAGAGGATTATTCTGTTGAATATAAGGATGACGGTCGAATCGTCGTCATGCGGCTGAAGCCAACCAAACACTTTTAATTTTAACAAGGAGGAACACATCATGGCTCGCTGTTATTATCTGGACTACATCAGCAAGGGCTGCCTCAGTAGCTACGACAATGACGAGTATGTCTGCAAGCTCTGCGGCAAGCGCTTTGCCACCAATGACCCGCAGGTGAAGTACACCTGCAACCCCGATTACGGCGAAGAGTATCAGAGATGTCCGGTTTATCGGGACCGCCGCTGACATTAAAAAACCGCTGGCCGTAACGGCCAGCGGTTTTCCTATATTCCCTTCTTACAGCTTTGTGACCATGGGGATGATCATGGGGCTGCGCTTGGTGTGCTTATAGAGGTAGCTGCTCACCGCCGAGCGCACGGCACGGCACACCTCGTTGTCGTCCTTGCGCCGCCGGGCGGCCATTCCGTCCACTGTGGACATGGCCAGCTCCCGCAGCTCCTGCAAAAGCTCCTCGGATTCCTTCACATACACGAAGCCGCGGGTGACGATCTCCGGCTCACACAGCAGCCGGTGGTCGTGGGAGGACATACTCAGTACCACCACCACCATGCCGTCCTCGGCCAGCAGCTTCCGGTCATTGAGTACCACAGCACCCACTTCACCCACGCCGGAGCCGTCCACAAAGACCTCCCCGGCGGGTACGGAGGCCTCGCACTTCATGTGCTTGGTGGTCAGCTCGATGACGGAGCCGTTTTCGGCCACGCAGATGTTCCGGGGGTCCATGCCCATGGCTTCCGCCACCCGCTTGTGGATCTGCAGCATCCGCTGCTCACCATGCAGGGGAATGAAGAACTTGGGCTTGGTCAAAGCGTGGATGATCTTCAGCTCCTCCTGACAGGCGTGGCCCGACACGTGCAGCATATCCGCCTTGTCGTACACCACGTCGGCGCCCTTGCGGAACAGCTCATTGATGACCCGGCCCACCGTTACCTCGTTGCCGGGGATGGCGGAGGCGGAGATAATGACCTTGTCCTGCGGCCCGATGTCGATCTGCTTGTGGGTGGAAAACGCCATCCGGTACAGGGCGCTCATCTCCTCGCCCTGGGAGCCGGTGGTGATGATGACCTGCTGCTGGGGCGGCAGGCCCTTGATGCGGTTGATGTCCATCAGCACCCCCTTGGGGATCTTCATATACCCCAGCTCCGTGGAGACCTTCATGATGTTCTCCATGCTGCGGCCGGTAACGGCCACCTTCCGCCCGCAGGCGGCGGCAGCGTCAATGATCTGCTGGATGCGGTGGACGTTGCTGGCGAAGGTGGTAACGATGATGCGCTGCTTGCAGCCGGTGAACTGCCGCTGGAAGGTCTTGCCCACCATCCGCTCGCTCATGGTGTAGCCGGGGCGCTCCACGTTGGTGGAGTCCGCCAGCAGCGCCAGCACCCCCTCCTTGCCCAGAGCGCCGAACCGGGCCAGATCGATGACCTCCCCGTCAATGGGGGTGGAGTCGATCTTGAAGTCGCCGGTGTGGACCACCACGCCCATGCGGGTGTGGATGGCGAAGGCCACGGAGTCGGCAATGGAGTGGTTCACATGGATGAATTCCACCTGAAACTTCCCCGCCTTCACCGTCTGCCCGGCCTCCACCGTCACCAGCTTGGTGCTGTCCAGCAGCCGGTGCTCCTGCAGCTTCAGCTTGATGAGTCCGGCGGTAAAGCGGGTGCAGTAGATGGGCATATTTACCTGCTTGAGGACGTAGGGGATGGCCCCGATATGGTCCTCATGGCCATGGGTGATGAACAGGCCCCGCAGCCGGGATCTGTTCTTGATGAGATAGGTGACGTCGGGGATGACGCAGTCGATGCCGTACATATCATCGCCGGGGAATGCCATGCCGCAGTCCACCACAATGATCTCCCCGCCGTACTCATAGGCGGTCATGTTCTTGCCGATCTCGTTGAGACCGCCCAGAGGAATGATCTTCAATTTTTCTGCCATATGTGTTGAATATTCTCCTTTACAAGATAAGTAGCGCACAGACAGACTGCCCGTCGGCGGACGCAGCTGCTCCGCAAACGGACACGGCAAAATAGAGGCGGCTCCCGACGTTTCTCTGCGGCGCTGTATCGCCGGAGAAGTCCGGCGGCCCGCCCGACTGTCCTGTGCAAAAGTGGTGAGGGGAATCCCCTCGTTTATTTGATCACGAAGGCCCGCCGCCTCCGCAAAAAATACAAAAAAGGCCATCGCTTTTCAACGATTTACACAAAGTATATCATATTTCTCCGCATTTGTACAGCCTTTCTTTCCCCCTTTTTTCGCCGCCCCTCGCAAAACCCGCATTTCTCCGATCCCTCCGCCGAAAAAGTACCCCGGAAAAGACTTTTTCAAACCGATAAGAAAGACGTTGTAGCAGAGGAAAAACTATGCTATAATAATGTAATTCAAAATGGCGGAACAGCGCAGTCCGCCAAAACAGGGAGGGATGCGCCTTGAATAAACGGATCGCCCGACTCCTCCGGACGAATATCACGATCTTCTCGCTGTGCCTGGTGCTGTTTGCCCTGGCAGCGATCCCCTTTGACGTGCGCCTCGCCATTGGCGAGGGCGTGGCCGCCGTGGCCTTCTTCCTGCTGGGCCGCCGCCGCAGCAAGGCTACCCAGCAGAGTCTGCGCCAGTATATCCAGCGGTTTTACGGCGGCATGGACTCCGCCCGCTCCAGCAATATGCTCTTCACCCCCCTGCCCATGATGGTCTTTGATCTGGCCACGGAGGATATCCTCTGGAGCAGCGAGAGCTTCCTCCAGCTGACGGAGCAGCGGGAGGGCATCTTCGATGCCCATCTGGAGACGGTGTTCCCCAATATCTCCTTCCACTGGCTGCTGGAGGGCAAGACCGAGGCCCCGGAGACCGTGGTGTGGAACCACCGCACCTATCGGGTGTTCGGCGGCGTCAGCCACCCGGAGGGCGGCCAGAGCGCACTGGCCACCACCTACTGGATGGACGTTACCGACACCGAGGAGATGCGCCGGACGCTGGAGCTGACCCGGCCGGTGGTGGCCATCCTCATGGTGGATAACTACGAGGACCTGATGAAGGCCACCCCGGAGGGCAAGCGCTCTGCGGTGCGGGCCATGCTGGAGGAAAAGCTGAGCCAGTGGTCTGCCGGCGCCGAGGGGATGATGCTGAAATATGACCGGGACCGCTACCTCTTTGTGTTCGAGGAGAAGAGCTTCTCCGACTTTGCCGCCAAGCGCTTCGACGTGCTGGATGCCGTCCGTGAGGTGGTGGCCGGAGAGGGCGTGGCAGCCACCCTGTCCATCGGCGTGGGCCGGGATGCCGACAGCTTCGAGGCCCTGTTCAAAAATGCCTCCGTGGCGCTGGAAATGGCCCTGAGCCGTGGCGGCGATCAGGCAGTGGTGAAGGACAAGCTGAATTTCGAGTTCTACGGCGGCCGCTCCAAGGCTACGGAGAAGCGCACCAAGGTGAAGTCACGGGTCATGGCCAATGCGCTGGCGGAGCTCATCGACGAGGCCAAGCAGGTCTACGTCATGGGCCACAGCTATGCGGATATGGACGCACTGGGCGCCGCCGCAGGCGTGTGCGCCATCGTCCGCAAGCGTGGCAAGAAGTGCCGCATCGTCATCGATACGGAGAATAACGCCGCCCATCCGGTGCTGCGCCGCCTGCAGGCCCTGCCGGAGTATCAGGGGGCCTTCCTCAGCGGCGATGATGCCTTCCTGCGGGTCCAGCCGGAGACGCTGCTGGTGGTGGTGGATACCAACCGCCCCGGCAGCGTGGAGTCCGAACCTCTGCTGGATGCCTGCAACCGGGTGGCGGTCATCGACCACCACCGCCGGGGCAGCAGCTACATCGACAAGATGGCCCTGAACTACCACGAACCCTACGCCTCCTCAGCGTCGGAGCTGGTGACGGAGCTGCTCCAGTACCTCATCGAGCCGGGCGACCTGTTGAAGGCGGAGTCCGAGGCGCTGCTGGCCGGCATCGTGCTGGACACCAAGAATTTCACCAACCGCACCGGCGGCCGCACCTTCGAGGCGGCAGCGTACCTGCGCCGGGCCGGGGCGGATACGGCGGACGTACAGCGGATGTTCCAGAGCGACCTCCAGTCCATGATCTCCCGCTACGATATCATCCGCCGGGCAGAGCTGTACCACGGCGACATCGCCATTGCGGCGCTGGATCAGGAGTGCGACCGGGTCATTGCCGCCAAGGCCGCCGATGAGATGCTGACCCTGCAGGGGGTCCGTGCTTCCTTCGTGCTGTACCGCAAGGACGACGGCATTTACATCTCCGCCCGCTCTCTGGGCGAGATCAACGTACAGGTGCTGGTAGAGACGCTGGGGGGCGGAGGCAACTCCACCACCGCCGGCGGCCAGTGCTCCGGCATGACGGTGGCGGAGGCGAAGGCCACGCTGCTGCGTGCCATTGATAAGTATTTTGAAGAATAAGGAGGAATAATTCCATGAAAGTGATTTTGCAGCAGGATGTCCGGGGTAAGGGCAAGAAGGGCCAGATGATCGAGGTGGCCGAGGGCTACGCCCGCAACTTCCTGCTTCCTAAAAATCTGGCGGTGCTGGCTACCGCCGATGCCATGAACACCATGAAGCTGCAGGCCAAGGCCAAGGCAAAGGCCGACGCGGAGGCCAAGGCCGCCGCACAGGAGCTTGCCGGGAAGCTGAAGGGCTGTCAGGTGAAGATCGCCGCCAAGGGCGGCGCCGGCGGCAAGCTCTTCGGTGCCGTCACCGCCAAGGAGATCTCCGAGCAGCTGAAGGCCCAGCACGATATGGAGCTGGACAGCAAGAAGCTGGTGCTGGCGGAGCCCATCAAGACCTTCGGCAGCTTTGAGGTCAAGGCCAAGCTGGGCTTCGAGATCACCGGAACCGTCTATGTGCTGGTCTGCGAGGAGAAGTAGGGCTTCTTGGAGCCTTGCGAGTACGAAGCAGAGACTAAGACGAGTTTCCTTTTGCCCCGGCAGGTAACTTTTCCCGGCAGTAGCTCTTCCATGCCTCTGACGGCCCACTGTTCCCAGTAGTAACTCCTTTTTTATGCCTCCGGCGGGTAACTTTCTGCCAATAGCAGCAGAAAGTTACCAAAGAATGCCACTTGAAACCTAAGGTTTCAAGACTTCCTCTTTTGGCGTGCAAGAGTTGCGGCATAGACCCCGCCGAAGCAGGGAATTGACTTTCGTCTACTATCGCTGCCGCTGCATTGGACAGTTGAAGGGGATTGCTGTTCTACCGTGGAGAACGGATTGCAAGAACATTTATCAATAGTAAGACCTGTCATTCCGGAAAAACCGCCGAAGTGCCGCCGGTGGCGGATGCAGCGAGGCGGTTTCGAGGAAGTGCCCCGGTTTCCACGCCACAATGTGGCTGGAAACCGGCTGACACGACGGTGTGTGCTTTTGCCCACTTTTCCAGCTGCTGGGAAAAGTGAACCGCCGGAGGCAAAAAGAAAAGCACACCCCACCCCCTTCAGAAAAATCCCCGAAAGGAGTTCCCCCATGGATGAATTGCTTCTGCGGCAAATGCCGCACTCCACAGAGGCAGAGCAGGCCGTGCTGGGTTCCATGCTCATTGACGCCGCCTGCGTCAAGGACGTGATGGACCAGCTTCAGCCGGACGATTTCTACCTCCGCCAGAACCGGGAAATTTTCGAAACCATCTACACCATGTTCGTCTACTCCCGCCCCATCGACGGCCTCACCGTGGCCGGGGAGCTGGAGAAGGCGGGCCTCGCCAACGATGGCACACGGGCGTATCTGGCCCAGCTGATGGAGGTGACGCCCACCTCTGCCAACGTGCTGGAGTATGTACGTCTGGTGCGGGAGAAGGCCCTGCTGCGGTCGGTGGCCGCAGCGGCGGCGGAGATCACCGCCATGGTGCAGGAGGGGACCGGCGCCCCCGGCGACGTGCTGGAGGCGGCGGAGCAGAAGATCTACGCCATCCGCCGGGGCCGCAGCGCCCAGAGCATGGCCACCATTCAGGTGGTGCTGCAGGAGGTCATGGAGCATCTGGCGGAGCTCAGCGCTCAGGGGGGCAAGACCCTGCCGGGTCTGTCCACCGGCTTTTCGGCGGTGGACGGTAAGATCAACGGCTTGAACAAGTCGGATCTTCTGTTGCTGGCCGCCCGTCCCGGCATGGGCAAGACCAGTATGGCTCTGAACGTGGCCCTGAACGCCGCCAAGGAGTCCGGCCAGACGGTGGCCGTCTTCTCGCTGGAGATGTCCCGTGACCAGCTGGTGACCCGCCTGCTGGCCAGCGAGGGCCTCATCGAAAATACCCGCCTCATCAGCGGCGACCTCCGGGAGAGCGACTGGGTGAAGATCGCCGAGGGCGCCTCCTCCCTGAGCCGTCTGGATATCCGCATCGACGATAATCCCCTGCTGACGGTGGCGGACATGAACGCCAAGTGCCGCCGCATCGAGAATCTGGGTCTGGTGGTCATTGACTACCTCCAGCTGATGACCTCCGCCGGCGGAAAGGGGTATAGCGGCGAGAACCGCCAACAGGCGGTGTCGGATATCAGCCGTATGCTGAAGATCATGGCCAAGGAGCTGCAGGTGCCGGTGCTGTGCCTGTCCCAGCTGTCCCGTGCCAACGAAAAGCGTGAGGACAAGCGCCCCATGCTGTCGGACCTGCGTGAGTCCGGCGCCATTGAGCAGGATGCCGATATCGTCATGTTCCTGTATCGTGACGATTACTATAAAGAGGATTCGGAAAAGCGCAACATCGCCGAGTGCATCGTGGCCAAGAACCGCCACGGCGAGACCGGCAAGGTGGAGCTGCGCTGGATGCCGGAGTATACCATCTTCGGCACCTTGGAAAACCGCTACGACGAGGAGTAACGAGTCATGGATCTGATGCCGTGGATGCAGCAGCAGGGGATGCTGCCCGCCGCCGGGGAGACGGTGCTGTGCGCCGTGTCCGGGGGCCGGGACTCCGTGTGCCTGCTGCACTATCTGGCGTCGCTGGGCCGCCGCCGGGGCTTTGCCGTGGCCGCCGCCCACTATAACCATCTGATGCGCCCCACGGCGGGACGGGACGAGGCTTTCGTGGCCGGGCTCTGCCGGGAGCTGAGCGTGCCGCTCTATGTGGAGCGGGGCGACGTCCGGGCCATCGCCCGGCAGGAGGGCTGGGGCGTGGAGGAGGCAGGCCGCCGCCTGCGCTACGACTTTCTGGAGCGCACGGCCGACGCCATCGGAGCCTCCCGCATCGCCACCGCCCACCACCTGTCGGATCAGGCGGAGACGGTGGTGCTGAACCTGCTGCGCGGCACCGGCCCGGAGGGGCTGGCGGGCATTCCCCCGGTGCGGGGACGGCTGATCCGCCCCCTGCTCCAGACCCCTCGGCAGGAGATCGAGGCATATCTCACGGCCCACGGCCTGGGCCATGTGGAGGACGAGACTAACGACAGCATGGATTTCACCCGCAACCGCTTGCGGCAGGAGGCGTGGCCCCTGCTGGCACAGCTCCACCCCGCTCCGGAACGGAGCATAGCACGGGCCGCCGCTATCCTACGGCGGGAAAACGATTTCATGGATCGGCTGGCCCGCTCCTATCTGGAGACAGCCGTATCCGATTGCCCGTCAGCCGGTGAGCCCAATGCCCCGGAGATCTTTGGCCGCCGGGCCCCCGCTGCACCCAGCCCTGCACCGCTTCCCGGCACGTTGCCGGAGGAGTCGTCAAAGTCGGATAAGCCCTCAGAATGTACACGCACGGGCGATATTTCGCCTGATTTCACATCGGCACCCACCGCCGTATCGGTGTCCGAAGCCGTGCTGCGATCGGCACCGGAGGAGCTGCGGCCCCGGATGCTCCGGCTGCTGCTGGAGCGGCTCCCCGTCGGGAAGAAGGATGTATCCGCCGCCCACATAGAGGCCCTGCTGTCCCTTCGGGAGGGCGGGATGCTGGATCTGCCGGAGGGTGTCACGGCATGGCGGGAGAAGGATGTGCTGCATCTGGAGATGACGCCGCCCCTGCCCCTACCCCTGACTCTGTCAGAGGGGGAGCAGGTCTGGGGAGACTATCTCGTCCGGGTGTGGAGAAGCGAAAAAAATACCCCGCCCCCTGACGGAGAAGGGCTGTCCAAAACGGGCCGGTTTTCGGACCATATCCTGACGCTTTCGGACGGTGGGAAAATGTCCGAATGGACACTCCGCTGTCCGCAAAGGGGAGACGGTCTGACCCTGCCGGGGGCCAGAGGCCGCCGCAGCATCAAACGACTGCTGACGGAGCGGGGGATGCCGCCCCGGCGACGGCGAACCACCCCGGTGGTGTGTATAAACGGAGAACCCGCCGCCGTATACGGCGTGGGAACGGATCAGAGATTTTTGCCGGGAAAAGACGGCAGCAATATAAATATTTTAATGATTGAGAAAGATCAGGAGGAAGAAAGTAATGGCTAAGAGCAATATGGATCAGGACATCCTGAAGGTCCTGTTCAGTGAGCAGGAGATCCATGACCGCATTCAGGAGATGGGCAATCAGCTCTACGATGAGTTCCACGACAGGAACCCGCTGTTTGTGGGCGTTTTGAATGGGTGCTTCCTGTTTATGGCGGATCTGGTGCGGGCCACCCAGTGCAAGAGCGAGGTGGAGTTCATCGGCCTGTCCTCCTATCAGAACGCCACCAAGTCCTCCGGCGTGGTGCAGATCACCCGTGATCTGCAGCGGGATATCTCCGGCCGGGATATCATTGTGGTGGAGGATATTCTGGACTCCGGCAATACCCTGTACTTTTTGAAGGACTATATGCTGGCCAAGGGAGCCAATAGCATCACCATCGTCACCCTGCTGGACAAGCCCTCCCGCCGGGAAAAGCCCATTTACCCCGATCTGGCGGGCTTTGAGGTGCCGGACGAGTTCGTGGTGGGCTTCGGGCTGGACTACTGCCAGCAGTATCGCAATATGCCCTACATCGGCGTGCTGAAGCCGGAGGTATACAGTAAGTAAGCGGCGTATCGGGTGCCGCATCGGCGGACAGCGCCCGCCGACAGTGGGAAGGAGGAAAACCTGTGGAGGAACGTAAGCGGGGTTATCAGGGCCGGAGGTTGGCCGGTGCGACCCCTAAGCAGGAGCGGGAGCGCAAACCCCAGCGGACGGAGAACGGTTCCCGGCGGGCGGTGGATAAGGCCCGCCGGGAGCGGGACCCGTGGGAGATGACCCCGGAGGAGAAGGTATCTCCGGTAGAGGCCACGTCGGTAGAGGAGGCTCAGGCAGAGCCGCAGGAGCAGTCTGTCCGGCAGGCGGAGGATAAGGCCTGCCGGGAGCGGGACCCGTGGGAGATGACCTCGGAGGAGACTGCTCCGGTAACGCCGGGAGACGGCGAGTCCGTCTCGGCCGGCCGGAGAGCCGCTTCGGTGGCCGGAGGTAAAGCGGCACCGGCGGCGGACTTTGACAGCATGAGCGGTTCTGCCGATGGGACGAGCGCCGACTATGCAGCCGGTGCGGCGGGTCCCGATGATGCAGCCGGGCCCGGTGAGGGAAGCGGCTCCGGCGGGACGGCGGTCAAGAAGAAAAAGAGCGGCTTTGCCGCCTTCTGGTCGGATTTCGGCTATCTCATCGTCACGGCGGTGGTGGTGGTGCTGGTGTTCCGGGTACTTTTACAGCTGAGTTGGGTACCCTCCGGCTCCATGGAGACCACCATCCCCAAAAAGACGCTGCTGATCTCGTGGCAGCTGCCCTATGTGATGGGCGACCCGGTGCCGGAGCGGGGGAACATCGTCACTTTCTGGAGCGACGAGCTGGATAAGCTGCTGGTGAAGCGGGTCATCGGCCTGCCGGGAGACACGGTGTCCTTCTCCGGCGGCTATGTCTACATCAACGGCCAGCGGCTGGAGGAGGACTACCTGGACCAGCAGGGCGGGACGATCAGCCCCAACCAGACCTCCTTTACCGTGCCGGAGGGGTGCCTGTTTTTCTTAGGTGATAATCGCTCCGGCTCGAATGATGCCCGGTACTGGGAGGAAAGCTATATCCCGGTGGGCAATGTGAAGGCCCGTGTGCTGCTGGCTATTTCCCTGACCGGGGGCAGCAGCTGGCAGGGCGTGCGGGCCATCGGCTGAGAGGAGGAAAGCATTTGGCAGAACGAAGAAAGATCGGTTTCGGCACCATTTTGATGGTGATTTTGGCGGTATGCGTGGTGGCCTATGTGGTGTCCACCATGCGGACCGCCGGGGACATCCCCTACTCTGAGCTGCGGCAATACTTTTTAGAGGAGAAGGTGCAGGAGTTCTCCATCAGCGACACCCGGATCACGGCCAAGCTGAAGGGGGGCAGCACCGTTACCTCCGACCTGTACGACTTCGACCTGTTCTATCAGGATCTCAATGATCTGGTGCAGAAGCAGTATGACAGTGGCATTATCACCGCCTATAACTATCACGCAGACCACTCCACCAACTGGCTGCAGCTGCTGCTGCCGTATGTGCTGGCGTTTTTGGGCTTCATTTTGCTGATGAATCTCATGAACCGCATGGCCGGCGGCGGAGCCGGGGCGCAGGACAAGCTGTCCCGGTTTGGAGAGGCCAAGGTCAGTACGCCGGGAGAGAAAAAGGTCACGTTTCAGGATGTGGCCGGGGCCGACGAGGAGAAGGAGGAGCTGCGGGAGATCGTGGAGTTTCTCCGGGAGCCCCAGAAGTATCTGGATCTGGGGGCGCATATCCCCAAGGGCGTGCTGCTGGTAGGCCCTCCGGGTACCGGTAAGACACTGCTGGCCAAGGCGGTGGCCGGAGAGGCGGGAGTACAGTTTCTGTCCATCTCCGGCTCGGACTTTGTGGAGATGTATGTGGGCGTAGGCGCCTCCCGTGTGCGGGATCTGTTCCAGCAGGCCAAGAAGAGCGCCCCGGCCATCATCTTCATCGACGAGATCGACGCCGTGGGCCGCCAGCGCGGCAGCGGTCTGGGCGGCGGACACGACGAGCGGGAGCAGACCCTGAACCAGCTGCTGGTGGAGATGGACGGCTTCGGCTCCAACGAGGGCGTGGTGGTGCTGGCCGCCACCAACCGTGTGGATATTCTGGATCCGGCGCTGCTGCGTCCGGGACGGTTCGACCGGCAGGTCTATGTGGGGCTGCCGGACATCAAGGGCCGGGAGGAGATCTTGCAGGTACACGCCAAGAACAAGCCGCTGGCGGAGGACGTGGATCTGAGACAGATCGCCCGTGGTACCGCAGGCTTTACCGGCGCCGATCTGGAGAACCTCCTCAATGAGGCGGCCCTGCTGGCGGGACGGCGCAGCGAGTCCTTCATCACCATGAAGGATCTGCAGGAGTCCATCATCAAGGTCATCGCCGGGCCGGAGAAGCACAGCCGGGTCATCCCGGAGAAGGAGCGGCGGCTGACGGCCTATCACGAGGCGGGACACGCCGTGGTGATGCACGCACTGCCGGATCTGGACCCGGTGCATCAGATCACCATCGTTCCCAGAGGCGAGGCGGGCGGCATGACCATCTATCTGCCGGACGAGGACCGGTCGTACCTCTCCCGCAGCTATATGCTGGACCGCATCGCCGGGCTGCTGGGCGGCCGGGCGGCGGAGCAGCTGGTGCTGGGGGATATCTCCACCGGGGCCTCCAACGACATCAGCCGTGCCACGCAGCTGGCCCGGAAGATGGTGGGCACCTACGGAATGTCGGAGCAGCTGGGCAACGTGGCCTTCGACGCCGGACACGACGAGGTGTTCATCGGCAAGTCCATGGCCCAGACCCGGCCCTACTCCGAGAAAACGGCGGCGGAGATGGACGGCGAGATCCGCCGCATCATGGACGACGCCTACGCCCGCTGCACCGCCATTCTGGAGCAGTACCGGCCCCAGCTGGTGGAGGTGGCGGAGTATCTGCTGGCCAACGAGACTATGACGGCAGAGGAGTTCGAGAAGGTATTCCGGACGGAGTGAGGCATTGACAGCGCCTTGCTTATGGGGTAAAATAACGGGGTATCCGCCTCCGTAGCTCAGCTGTATAGAGCGACCGCCTCCTAAGGTTGTGCTCTACCAGCTGCCTTACGGGGAAAAGTGATCGTTGCCAGTCTCAATTTAATATAAGTCTCTGTAGCTCAGCAGGATAGAGCGTTCGCCTCCTAAGCGAAAGGCCGTGGGTTCGAATCCCGCCAGGGACGCCAGCAAACACGC